>VTLG01001674.1_pt1 | contig 15486 bp, 27 predicted proteins | sample 4694571 | NCBI WGS metagenome assembly VTLG01 (sample SAMN12604809, study PRJNA352737) | marine metagenome | biome: ENVO:00000447; feature: ENVO:00000209|ENVO:00000569|ENVO:01000036; material: ENVO:00002151; isolation source: viral sequences binned using virsorter ...
TATATGGTAGTTATGTTGGCTTTCGTGGATAGATCTCGCTTGTCTTTTAATACTTCCTTCACCCACCTTGCTTCGGTGCTTCTGTGTGCTGTGTGTTGGTTTAGTAAATTAAATGGAGGTTAATATGAGATTTAGAGATGAGTATTATTTCTTGAGTAATATGTATCCGATTTATATCCCTTATAAAAACGGATTATATAAGTGCGTTGAGTCTGCATTCCAAATGATGAAATGCAGTGATGATAATGAGAAGAAAGGCTTTGAATTATTAAATGGATTTGAAGCTAAGAAACGTGGAAGGAGAGTTAAACTGAGAAGTGATTGGCATGAAGTAAAAGTAAGCGTGATGAGAGAAATCTTAGAACATAAATTCGAGCTTCCAGAACTGATAAATAAATTAAAAGAAATAAAAGGTGAGATTGTTGAAGATAATCACTGGGGAGATCGGTACTGGGGAAGATGTAATGGCACAGGAAAGAATGTGCTTGGTAAGTTGTTAATGGAAATAAGAGATGGAGGTTAAAATGTGTAATGTAATTCATATAAGAGATAAGAAGGGAACCGATGATGAAGTATATATCGGTAGAGGATCTAAATGGGGAAATCCATTTAGAATTGGAGCTTGGAATAGAGAAGAAGTAATTCAAAAGTATGAATTAGCTATAAGAACAGGTCATATGAAACACTTATTGAAAGACCTGCATGAATTAAAAGGCAAGACATTAGTATGCTTTTGCAAGCCTCATAGATGTCATGGGGATGTATTAGCTGAGTTAGTATTAGACGAGCAAATAGCTGATAGAGAACAGTTCAATGACGACAACGAAGTACCATTTTAGGAGGTTAAAATGATTAGATCAACTCAATGGATATATAAACCACGCAGACCACACACACTACTAGATAGAGATTGGAGCGAAACATTACTATCACTAATGGCTAATGACTCGGCTGATCCATCAACTGTATATGAACGAAAGCCCACACCGAGAGGGCTATTTGTAAATCCAGAAACACTACGCTTAGAGTGGAATTAGGAGGTTAACATGAATGAGATATATATAGATGAAGAAGAAGAACACCGTAATGTCTACTATGAAATGTTACCTGAATGGGCGAAAGATATACATGAACTACATCATGTATGTGCACATACAAGCCCGGAAAATGTAGCGGAAGCGTTCAAACATTTCATAGCGTTTAGAGGAGAAATGGGAGGAAGAAGTAATTGGACCTCCGGCATAAAAGCTGAAGTAATAGAGGGCATGTTTAAGCGACTAAACGTAACTCCCGAACAAATACGAAAAGCAATCTTCGATGAAGTAATCGAATGGAAAGGAAAGATGACATGAAAGCATTAGCATTCTTAACAGGGTCAGCATGTCTGATCCTGTTCATCGTAACAATAATAGTAATGCTATTAATAGACATGCCAATAACCGACACGTTAGAGATAGAAGGAGTTGGCTTATTACTAATGTCATTACCAATCATAGGAATGGGTCTAGTGATAGCATCATATGAAGTCGATACCATAAGGATTGAAAGGAAGAATGATGACTGAAGTACGCAACCTAAGATGCGTAGTTAAACTTGGTGATCAAATAGAATCAGTATTAGAAGCTGAAGAATCAATAGTACTTGATCACGTTAATGAAACCTTCAGAGCATACACACACGAAGACTTCAAGTTTGTGCAGATAATAATAACTCACCCTCATCACATGAATAGATACAAATACGTGCAAGATGAATGACTTGGTTGGTGGTGGTGGGTAGATGCTTCTGTGTTTTGTTGATTCATTTGTTGGAGGTAAAAGATGAATGAGCTTAAAAAAGAAATACCATTGAGTAAAGAATACACAACTTACTGCGTGTGGGTAGAGCCTATGTCTGATGAGAAAAGACAACGACTCACCAAACGTAATGAACCAATTCAAACTGTAGCCTTAGATCATCCTAAAAGAAAATACATGGAGGATGAAGAGGTCCGTGAAGCACTACGCGAATACAGTGATCACGGATTTGAAGCGTTACCTGATTGGCTACAACGTGAGTTAATCGCAAGAGATTTACCTCACGAAGTAAGAATGCCTACTGAGTTTGAACAGTGGGAAACAGTAAGTGATGCAAGAGAACATCGCATAGTAAATAAGGAACTTAACATTCAAGATTACATTGACCATTACAAAGGAAAGAGGAACTACAATCATGTTTAATGCAGCAGAATTTATCAACGATCTAGAAGTTAATGACGATGATGAAGATAAGAAGCGAATTGAAGACTCAATTGAACTTAATCATCTTATCTATAATAACCAATGGGCAGTCCGGCAAGTATGCTACAGTATAGCATGGGGTATGCTTAGTCATCTTAACCACCTCGGAAGTAATTTACTTCCAAAAGCAGAGAAACGGATCAATCAACTAGAAGGCAATGGCATATTAAGTGAGTCCGATATAACAGTCGGATGGGGAAAGAAATATGCTAACGAAGATAAACCACATATCAACGATGAGATTTCGGTAGAACAACAAGTTGATAACCAAAAAACCCACGCAGATGAAATAAAAGAACGAATGAGAACTGCAGCAATATCATTCATACTTAATCGTGACGAACACGATGAATTATCTATGCAATTAAATCAGCTATCGTTTAAAGGCATTCAGAATCGGAGTGCACAGAAACGAGCAGCTACAGGCTAACTACAACATCACCTGAGTATGTGAATAAACTACTCACTTTTTAATCACACATAATTGGAGGTTATTATGGCTGAAGAAATTAAAACTCGTGACGAACTCATGGCTGATGCTGAACGCTGGATAAATAAAGGTATCAAGCTCGAAGCTGATGGCAAATCGGAGAAGATGGTTAGTATGTGTATTGATAAAGCTGTCGGATTCGAGAACGAAGCATTAGCTATAAAGTAATATAGGTGAAGAAAAAGTGAGTACTGGAACTAACAGCCTATAAACCTGAATGGGAGATAGCAGTAAAATGTTATCTCCCATTCTATATTTTTTATGGTAGATCCACCCTTCGGGACTGAGGTTAAATATTATGGCTGGACCCACACCACTTAAAATTAATATACAGTCACCTATTCGTGACCTACGGGTAGATCATTTCGATCAGTATAACTGTTGGAGAATATGGCTAACTGCTAATGGTGACTTTACTCTCGGGACTTTTATACAATTGAATAATAATGGTACTGTCCAACGAGTAACATGGCATCCAGACGGTACTGAATCTATATTCGATATTACCAATAAGTAGGAGGAGATATGGAACCAACAATATATTCACCATTTGGCCCAAGGATATGTGGATGGAAGATGCCAAAAGAGTTTATCGATGTACTCAATCGGGACTGTGAACACGTAACAGAACCAAATAATATTGATACATATATTAATAGCTACAACCTAATCGGACAGATCGGGGTACAAGCTGACTTCGGAAATAAAATATCAAAAGAATGCCTCAATTGGTTCAAAGAAAGAGCTATTGAATATATAAAGCTCATTGGAATAGGCAATTACAACACATTCAAATTCCAAGAACGTTGGTATAACAGGACTATGGAACCTGGAGAATATAACCCTCACCACATACATCCCAATGCACTACTAACTTCAGTTGGTTACTTAAAGCTGCCTAGTAATTATAAAGTGGAGATTAATAAGCCTCAGAAGAATGGAATAGGCGGTGGACTTGAGCTATTTCATGGAGAACAATCTAACTACTGTACTACACAGATGACTATAATACCTAGCGTTGGTGACTTCTATATATTTCCAGCTATGCTTAGACATGCTGTATATCCAATGCCTGATACTATAACAGAAGAAAGACGTAGCTTCTCTATTAACTTCGGACCAGGATAATGCCAAGAACACCTAACAAACCAGTCGATGTTTTCAAACACATAGATATGCATGGAGGAAATGATAATGACTGTTGGGAATGGAAAGGAAGACTCAACCCAAAAGATGGACGTCCATACTTTACTGTTAATGGGCAACGCCGTCCATCATACGCCATCGTCCTCGAATTATATACGGGCGAAGAGGCGAAAGGTCGCATTGCTAGGCACAATTGCGACAATCCTATCTGTTGTAATCCTCACCATATTGTATGGGGTGATCACCAAGATAATATGAATGACATGAAAGAAAGGGAGAGGCATGGACTACCTAAAATTGTCATACGCTCTATACGCAAACTACTGGCAGAAGGACGCACACAATCGGATATTGCTAAGTTATACGGAGTTTCTAGAGAAACTGTCTCAAGCATTAGTACAGGACGAAGAATCGAGGGAGATTCTGATGGCAACTGTGGACAAAGTAACATCAACTGAAAACAATAACTCCTTGACAGACATAAAGTTTTAAGCGTAGGATCAGGATGAACTTTAATTAGTTCCTTCTTTCCTATGGTTTTACCCTGGATGTGATAACCTCCCACATCCAGGGTTTTTTTGTACTTGACTGTGTGTGCTGTTGTGGGTAGATTTGTTTTACGTTAGCAATAAAGCTAGTTAGGAGATTAACATGAATAATATAGTCGAATTCCCCCAATCTAATCCTTATTTCACACAAGAGTCGGACCTTTACTTTGATACATGGGAAAGACCATGCTATTTCAAAGGTAATGGGGATAAGTACTATGAAGATCCCACTAAGAAGCATATAGTAAGGATGCTTGATAATAAACCACACTCATTGGGTGTCGTTGGTAAAAACTACCAGAAATTAAGTACAAAAGAACTGTGTCAATCAGTCGAACAAGAATACATTGGGAGCCTAACTCATGAACAACTCAATGGAGTATTGGTTGTCGACAAGACAGCATACCATGGAGGTCTATGCATCAGGCAATACATATTCCCAAACATTAAAGCAGAGCTTGAGTCAAGAGTTAGCGATGTCGCATTTCGCACTGTCATTATTAACGGGTATGATGGTTCATCCAGCTTCAAGTTTTACAACGGAGCCATCGACTTCTGGTGTGAAAATGGAATGGTCACAGGAGTATACGATATGATGGTAAAGAAGCATACTAAAGGACTTACCATTCCGAAACTAACTGACAAAATAAAATCTTCAATCGACATATTCTACAAGCAAGCGGAGCAATGGAATAAGTGGATAGGTAAGGAGATCAGCGATGATAACGCTAAAGAATGTTTCGAGGCCATCCCAAATGCTAGTGAACGTTTCGTCGAGAAACTTATGCGACAATTCCACAAAGAATGCTTTTCACATGGACGAACAGTATGGGCGTTATACTCAGCAGCAACATACTACGCTAGTAATTCAGATGGAGAATTTAGTGTTAGAGCAACCAGCCAAGACCATACAGCTAGTACTCTAATGCACAGAGAAAAACAAATTAGATCATGGGTGAGTACAGATTCCTTTCAACAACTAGCCGCATAGGAGGTAAGAATGAAAGAAGGAGATCTAGTTACACAAGATCCAAACACAACAGATAAGATGGTCATCATAGAATATGTTAAAGGTGATCAAACTATTGGTGAAGAGGATACAGTTCGTTGTGAATTAGCTAATGGATCACACGATTGGTTCAGAGCTAATGAAGTGTGGAGGATCTACAAATGAACTCAATAAAGGTAGCCACAATCTTGTCTGAGTTAGATAACAACTTGAGTAATGTAATAAGAGAGTGCCATGCAGCATTAACTTCTGACTTCAGTAGCACAACTAAAGACAATGAACGTGCTGAACTAGAAGCTAACATGCATGAAGCAATGGCACAGCAACAGATTGCAGCTAGACTCACAACAAGATTCAAGAAGGCACATGATATATCTAAGAAAGACTTAGATGTAATATGTCAACGACTTGGTACATCACCTGAATCCTTGCCTGGAACCACAGTTAATCTATACGAAGACAAACTATTCGTGTTTAGCAAAAGACAAAATGCGGATAGTGCCTCGTGTTCGTCTAAAGATTTAATAACTGAGTTGAATAAACTGGGCGTTGATCCAACTCTAATAGAGAAGGCCCAGAAGAAAGCAACTAAACCAAAGAAGGGTAACGTCTATTACAACATAGATGTTAAAGAAGATGAAGGGTGATACACCAATTAAATTAGCCAACATATCAGAAATGTCGGACGAAGATCTCGACGCTATGATACACAACATTCGTGAACGTAGACTCAAGCCCGTTCGGGACTATGAAGAATTGTCTGCACTAAAGGCTGAAGCAATCAAACAAAATTTAGGTAAGCAGTTATCTAAACAACTGGATATGTTTGAGAAAGAACTAGCCCGTGTGGATAGAGCTTTAGAGAAGATAGAAGTACGGGCGATCAAACTACGTGCACTCAAGTTGGAGATAGAGGCAACATGACCAATAAATTAGAGAAAGAAGTAACCAGACAAATAGCACTAGAAAGTCTACTAAACATACCAGAATTTCTAAGGCGTAACCCAGCGGTTAAGACTGCTTTGAAAGAACAGGAGGAACTAGATGAGAGCAAGAGAAGTTCGGGAACGCTTGAAGGACAAAGTAGATCCGCAAGTGAGCCATTGTATCGAAGCACTGGCTGAACAACTCGGAGTCCAACAGCAACAGTTAATGGACATGGCCTTAATGCAAGACCAAATGGTAGCCATCGTTAGTAACTTTGTTAATGGATTAGAAGGCATGAAAGAAGCCACAGAATCTATGAATAAAATCAAAGGGGATGACGATGAACCTGGACCCACGATTTAGGTTAAACTCTCTAGCTACAGAGATGACTCCAAAGGGAGGAGTAGATCATCATGCGTATGATCACACTAAACTATCTGCTATCAACACTTGTCCTACATGGGGCATCCTTCGTTATTCGATGCATAAAACGATGGGTGGATCGGCACGATCAATGGCATTGGAAGCTGGTGCGGCTGCACATGAATGCTTCTCGGCGGTACGTTGGTATCAGTATCACTCACGACAGGTTGAAGACAAAACGGGAGCAGCTATTGCGGAAAGACAAGGAGTACGCATCTTCGGAGAAGATCGTTTTGCCAAGATGGTTAGTACTCTATCATCAACAGCAACAGATCGTACCAATCTCATCAACATCGCATTGGAAGCCCTCGAAAGTAGTGGTTTCTACGATGACATCACGGACAACAGGCGCACAATTTCCAACATCAGTGAAGCAATTATTGCTTATATTGATCATTACGATCTTGATAGGTATCCTATTTGGGTTAGGGACAGCAATGACCCCAACTCTATATTGGGAATAGAAAACCCATTCGATATGTTAGTAACAGTTAACTACGACATGGATGGGATGAAACAAGAGAAAGTAATAAGATATACAGGTAAGCTAGATGGCCTACATTGGAACAAAGACAAGTTGGTTATCATCGAAGAGAAAACTGGCGCTAGAATTGATGAACACTGGCTGGCTCAATGGATGTTGTCTCATCAAATTACTGGTTACTGTGTTGCTTCTAGTACCTTTACTGGTGTTCCTTGCACTAGTGCTATTGTTAGTGGAACACGTTTACCAATTGGAAAGATACCTCACGAGGGCATCAGAAAAGAACTCGTCCCCCGTAATGAAGTAATGATAGAGAAATGGGCTAACTGGCTCGTAACTACAGTGGACATGGAACAACAATGGCGAGATCAAGTCATTAACGCTCCGATGTATACCCACTCATGCAACCGCTACTTCCGTTCTTGTGCATTCTTACCATTCTGTGCATCAGATAGTATAGAAGAAAAAGAACAAATAATAGAAGAGATGGTTGACGATGAGTGGAGTCCACTACATGACTAACCATAAATATATAGTCACCCAAATAAACGAACAGACATTCCATGTGGGTAGATTGCGTGTTGATGAGGATAATTACGAGATTATATGCACTTGTAAAAATCTCAAGTCAGCTAAACTCGTCATGGAAGCCGTAGCAAGGCTGGAGGAAGAAGCGAAATGGCAACAATAACACTTGGTAAGAAAGAACTAACTACTCCTAAGACTCAAGTGAAACGTATGAGTACTATTATCTGGGGTCCAAGTGGTAGCGGTAAAACAACTCTAGCTGCTACTGCGCCACGTCCCATCTTATGGTGTAATTTTGATCCTGATGGTACTTCGTCCCTAATGGATCAAGCTGATATCCATATTGCTGACTTCAGCATGGACAATCCAAACATCGTAGAAACATTTAAGAATGAGGGATGTGCTGGTATTCGAGCTACATTAGAAGAACATAATGATATTAAAACTGTAGTATTTGATAGCATCACTTCGTTCAACGAAATGTCCCTTAAACATGGCATATCACAAGTTAGAGGAGCAACAATGGAAGCTCCAACTCTACAAGGATATGGCCGTAGAAACTCATTCACAATGCAAGGCATAATGTCAGTTATTAGAGCAACTGGAGCCTACAATAAGCATTGTATATTTATAGCGCATGAAGATACACCGTCTAAAGATGAACTAACAGGTGCACTAATGGTTAGTATTCTTGTAGGTGGTAAAATGCAATCAGAGATCCCTATCAAGTTGTCAGAAGTATGGCACTTGGAGGACACAGGGAAGAATCGAAAAATAACTATACGATCTTCCCGCCTTCGCAAGCCTATGAAGTCTCGGATGTTTGTTACTAGTGGAAGTAGTGATTTCACATGGTCATTCGATCCCGAATCATGGAAAGGCGAAGGAATTGAAGACTGGTACAACAAATGGGTCAAAAATGATGGTAAAAAGATCGAATTACCCTAATGACACACAGTCTATATGTTGTGTCAGTGGGTAGAGATAACTACTATACTTGGGGGCTTGTGTAGTAGAAATATAAAGTTATAATAGGCCTCTTTTTTCAACAACACACAAAGAAGGAACTAAAACAATGGACGAACTTGACAGTATCGTTGAATTCAGTGTCAATCTCAAAGACCAAGATCAACCAGATCCACTACCAGTAGGTAAATACACTGGAGTAATTCGTGGAGCGGAAGTTAAAATGTCACAACGCGACACAAAATATGCCGCAGTATCATTCCACATTTCGCCAGAACAATTTCCGGCAGATTGGGAAGATGGCAATCCTGACGGACAAATTCTGGTATATCGCAGAGTTGGCCTAGAAGACAACGCTAACTCTCGTTTCGGTACTAAGCGATTCATCGAATCAATTGGTGCACCTTTATCTAAGAAGATTGATGTTAACGAATGGGTCGGCCTTGAAGCTGAACTTGAAGTTGCTCATTCAACTTGGGAAGGTACAACTCGTGCCGAAATTACTAGAGTATCTGCTGCTTAATGCAGATAGGGAGGTAGGCTTAATTCCCTACCTCCCACTTACTCAACTTTCAGTAATAAGGGGAGTATAATGGCAGAAGATAAAGCCAAAGTTAAACGCCGTACTTTACCTATATATGCGGTGATGCAGATCATGGACGAAACAGGTAGTCCTATGCAAATCTCCAAGGACAATGTTAAAGTCATTGGTGGATATAAGAGTGCCGAAAACGTTCTAGATATTATGGAAAGCGGTCAGTACAAGAACGCTATCTATAAAAAGATATCTCTCGACTAGAGTTGATGCTAGTTGAAAGATAGGGGAGAGGGAAAGACTTGAACCTCCATACCTCTCCCCACCCTTTATAATAATTGACACACAGAGGAATGTGTGCTATGGACGATCACAAGTTCGATTGGAGAACTAATTGCTGCATCTATTGCGGTAAGAAGAAACAAACAAAAGACAAATGCCACGATCACACAAACGTTACTTCATTCTCCCACGCAAAACGAAAGAAAGAACTTGATGATGTCATACGATCCACCTTACAAAGTATCAATACCAACCCCGAGTGAAATCCCCAAAGGCTTCGGTCCCAATTCCACAGGTAAACGTGGTGGGAACCTAAGAATTCGTTGTACTAACGCTGAATATGATATGTTAGCAGAAGAATCAGCGGAACTAGGTATCTCTATTGCTAACTTTGGCCGTTGGTGTTCAGTTCAAGTCGCTCAAAAACTTAGAGAGCATAGACTTAACAACTCAACGGCTCAAACCGTTGGGGAAGATAATGAACAATGGGTTTAAGTTCGATAAAACACAGGCTGAAGCTATCGGTGCTTGCTGTGACATTAGCCGTCGAATCGTACCAGTTACAGGTGCGGCTGGCACTGGCAAGACAACTATTCTACAAAATGTCTACAAAACGCTTAAAGCAAGGGGACACCAAGTCGTTCTATGCGCTCCTACTGGCAAAGCAGCAAAACGAATACAAGAGGCAACAGGTATCCGCGCTCGGACGATTCATAGGCTCCTTGAGTATCCACATCCAGGCGAGAGAGATGAGAAAACTGGCAAGACTCTTATCTCAACCGATCCCAAACGGGATAGACAAAACCCCATCGACTTCGATGTAGTACTAGTCGATGAATACGCGATGGTAAGCGTAGAAGTCCATCGTAATCTAATAGATGCATTACCACACGGCGGTATCATAAGAATGTTTGGTGATGCTAATCAATTACAACCAATAGAATCATCTAAAAGGTTACAAGCAGAGCCTTCATCTTTCTTAAAGATGCTAAAGAAATACAACGGCATCAAACTTACCAACATCCACCGACAAAAAGAAGATAGTAACATCATTGCTAATGCTAACAGGATTATAATTGGTGGTATGCCAGTTCGTAAGCCTGATTTCAGTATTCAAATGACTAGTGAACCAGTTGAAACCGTACAAGGATTTGTTCAAGACAGTCTAGTAGATGGAATAGACTTTGGAATCATAGATAACCAAATGATAACGCCTACTAAAGTTGGTTGGGTCGGGACTGAAGCACTAAATGGATGCATCCAAAACTTATTACATCCAACTAGCAAGGAATACACAGAAGTTGAACGGCACAAGTGGGTAGATCAGGATTATATCAGAATGTATGAAGGGGATAAGGTTATTTATACAAGCAATAATTATCCCTTAGAGGTTTTCAATGGTGAAACAGGGGTGATCAAGTCCCTAAATGCCGATGCTAGTATCACAATAGACCTTGGCGATAGAGAACTTGATGTCCCTGTATCACTAGAGATGGAAGGTAGAGGTGGAATGTATTACATGAATCCACAAAAAGATCTCGACCTCGCTTACGTAATAACAACCCATAAAGCACAAGGCAGTGAGTATAATCGTGTCTGTTATATTATGAACTCATCTCGCTCGTGGCTACTAAATAGAAAGAATTTATATACTGCCATAACAAGAGCAAAAGAGTATGTGCATATTATCACAGACCAAAAGTCACTATCTCGTAGCTTATCTAAACCAGGAGATAAGTAATGCCAGATAAAACTGACGACTTACTTAATGAACGTGAGAAAACTCATGGTGATGCATTTGAAACATTCAGAACAGCAGCAGAGTTATGTACTGTCATCTTTAGAAGCATCAGTTATGTAACATTAACACTTAAACCACACCACTTTGCTCTAATAAATATCTTACATAAAGTATCACGAATCGTTAATGGATCTTACCACGAAGATCATTGGAACGATATCGAAGGCTATGCCCGTTTAGGTAAGAAATTACAGGAGAAGGATAGTGACAGAAGTAACTGAAGCATGGCTTATGCAAGAGTTTACTAAGAGAGCTAAAGCCTGTCAGTTAGAAGTCGATTGTCTTGGCTCTGGTAAATTAGATAGTGAGATCTGTATTATCGGTGAAGCTCCCGGTGAACGTGAAGCAATGATGAAGATGCCACTCGTTGGTGGTAGTGGCAAGTTACTATGGGATGTACTAAAGCCATTAAACATATCTAGAAAAGATTGCTACGTAACTAACGTTGTTAAACGCCAAGTATCCTTATCATCTAAGACTGATGCACGTAATCCAGTAAAGAAAGTAGAGATAGAACATTGGGAAGGACTCCTTGATTGGGAGTTAGACTACTTACCTAACCTTAAATACGTTCTAATCCTCGGTAACATGGCGTTACATGCTGTGATCGGTGAGTCAGGCATCACTAACTGGCGTGGATCTGTCTACGATTGCAAGGTAGGAAGGAAACAACGACTAGTTAAAGCAATAATAACTAACAACCCTGCACATGTACTTAGGAATATCCAGATGGAACCATTCTATAAGTTCGATGTTGCTAAACTTAGGAGAGTTATGGATGGAAGATTTAAACGACATGACATTAGAGCAACAATTAACCCATCTTACGGAGAAGCTATCGAATATCTCGATAGACTTAGTAAAAGTGAACACCCAATTGCATTTGACATTGAGATCATGTCAGGAGAGACAGCTTGCATCGGATTTGCCAACAACTCAAGAGAGGGTATATCTATCAATTTTAGATCTACTAAAGCAAACAGATATACTCTTAATGAAGAGAGATTGCTCCGTCGAAGAATCGGACGATTACTATCTGATAAAAAATCCAAGTTAATAGCACAGAACGGATCGTTTGATTGCGGCTGGCTCTGGTATAAGGATAGAATTCATGTCCCGAAAGTTTGGTTTGACACATTACTCGCGCACCACACGCTTTACCCGTCACTACCACATAATCTTGGATTTCTTACAGCGCAGTATACTGATCATCCTTACTACAAGGACGAAGGTAAGTCCTGGCGCGAGGGTGGAAATATTGATCAGTTTTGGGAGTACAACGTCAAAGACTGTTGCATCACTTGGGCTGCACACGAAGGACTCTTGCGTGAGTTACAATCCCAAGACATGGAAGACTTCTTCTTCTCCCACGTTATGCGGTTACAACCTCACCTTATCCAGATGCAAGTTGGAGGAGTCAAACTTGACATGGACCTCAAGTCTTCCATTGTAGAAAAACTAGATAAAGAACTGGAAGAAAAACTAGAAGATATACAAGCTCGTGCTGCTAAATTAGCTGGCGAACATTGGCGACAACTAAATCCTAACTCCCCTAAACAACTGGCTCAATTCTTCTTCGGAGAACTACAACTTGTAGGTAGAGGTAGTAGTACTAATAAAGAAAACAGAGACAGGATGAGGAAACATCCACGAACAACTGATGAAGAAGTCAAATTCATTGAGGCTATTGATGACTATAAGGAAGATCATAAGTTCTTCTCTACCTATGCAACCCAGAAGCCAGACCCAGATGGTAGATTTCGCTGTGAATATAAACAGTTCGGAGTGCAAGCAGCACCAGGAAGACTAAGTTCAAGCGGGACTTTGTGGGGAAGTGGAGGTAATTTACAGAACCAACCACATGCAGCGTACCCAATGTTCGTATGTGATGACGGTTACATGTTATCTTATTTCGATCTCAAACAAGCGGAGGCTAAAGTTGTCGCGTATTTATGGAATGTGGAAGGACTTATCGAGAATTTCGAGAGGGCCGAAATTGATGAAGGCTTCGACGTACATCGGGGAAATGCTTCAAGAATATTCAGACTACCATACGATGAAATACCAGAGTCTGACTACGATAACAATGGCAAACGTTCTCTTAGATACCTTGGAAAACGGTGCGTACACGGACTTAATTATAGAATGCAAGCTCCCAAACTCGCAACTGTCTGTAGCATTCCAATTAGTCAAGCAGAAGAAGCATTTGCCTCGTATCATAGAGCTTTCCCTGAGATCAACAAAGCATGGCAACGTACAATTTCAACTGTTAGAGAAGAGCGTTGCTTATATACACCTCTCGGACGAAGATTTATCGTCCTTGGTAGAATAACGGAGGATAGTTTCGATAGTGTTATCGCATTTGTACCTCAATCAACGATTGGTGATAAAGTCAGTAGTGTTATTTATCTTTGTCACGAGGATAAAGAGTGGCCCGAAGACGCACGTATGTTACTCAATATCCATGACGCCCTCATCGCAATACATAAACCTACTGACAAAGAAACTGTCCAACGACTTATGAAGAAACATGCAGAAGCTCCTATTACTATTAGGGGTAGACAAGTAAGTATTGGTACTGACTTTAAGGAATCAATACCAGATAAGAAAGGAATACACAGATGGTCCACACTAAAAGAAGTAAGATAGATTACGTTATAAATTCGTTCATTCAATCTATCAAAGAGAACCCAGACGATTACGCACATGAAATATTATATAAGCTAGGAAACTTCAAACAAATAGATGATGAAACACTAGATGGAATGGTAGATGAATTACAGAAAGCTAATCCCTCCTAATTCATTCATTGGACAATACATGGAGTACATGTCATATGTAGAGACGGCAGAATCGTATGACTTTTGGTGTGCAATATGGGCAATAGGAGATACATGTGGAAGGAACGTATATGTTAGCCGTCCTAATACTCCAGTTTATCTTAATTGGTATCTTATCTTGGCGGCTGAGTCTGGCTCTACAAGAAAATCAACAGCAATTGCGACGATTGCTGGAGTTGTTAAGAATAATGGACGACCACTTCTTGCTGGTAAGACGTCTCCCGAGTCATTGGAACTCTTGCTTCACGAACAAACCAGGATGTGCGGGAGAGCTTCCATCTCTTTCGCGGTATCAGAACTAGTAACAATACTTGGAAGAGAAGGCTACATGTCTTCCATGCCAGGATTACTAACGGACTTATACGATTGTCCGAGTGAACGGCGTACTCCAGGTACACTTAAATCAGGGGAGATAATACAGAAAGATGTCTACGTCACATTTATATCAGCATCGACACCAGCTTGGCTCGTTACTGCTATCAACCCATCCGTTATCGAAGGAGGATTTACGTCGAGAGTTATATTCGTTGTTGACGATAGTAGAAAAAGAGCTATCCCTTGGCCCAGACCAAGAGACAAACATGAGGATGAAAGTATTAAAAGGTGCTTATCCGATCTCAGAACAACTGTCTCTTCCATTGAAGGAATTGGAATCTCAAACGGAGGACTCAAAAAGTTCTCGCAATGGTACACTTCCAAACCAAGTAACAGAGATAGTTTCCTCAGTAGCTTCGAGGCTAGAGAAGATGATCACGTCTTGCGGTTGGCTGCATGCCTCTGTATCAATGACGGAACACTTGAAATTCAAACTAACCACATCTCAACAGCCATTAGAGTTATCAGTAAAGTTAAAGCTGGAGCCAACTCACTCTTCGGAGGAGACTTCAGTCAAAGCGCAAGACTAGCTGATGCTGTAACACGCATTCGAGAAATCTTAATTGACTTCGGGACTGACGGAATAAAGCATGGCGAACTATTACGCAAGATGCAAAAACGTTTAGATGCCAAGGAGTTAGCCACCCTTATTAAAGTACTACATGAATGCGGGATGATACAAATATTCGAGGTTGGCCGTGGGAAATTCTATAGAGCTACTAGAGGAATAGAAAAGTTCGGTATTACTTCCGAAGTTCTTGAAAGATTAAACCTCTAAGGATTGGGCCGCTTCTTGAAACTATCAAACTTAAAGCCCGTTAAATCTCTACCAATCCATTGACCAACTGTCTCA
>VTLG01016884.1_pt1 | contig 15486 bp, 5 predicted proteins | sample 4694571 | NCBI WGS metagenome assembly VTLG01 (sample SAMN12604809, study PRJNA352737) | marine metagenome | biome: ENVO:00000447; feature: ENVO:00000209|ENVO:00000569|ENVO:01000036; material: ENVO:00002151; isolation source: viral sequences binned using virsorter ...
CAGTCATATACTTTCTAGGAAGATAATGCACCTCAACACCATACATCCTCAACTGTTCGTTGATAAGATTCTGAACTAAACTTTGTTCGTTCTTAGCACCTTGCTGGAAGTATGGATTAAGTGCCATGATATTAACCTATCATATCTAATGGAGGTAGTTCATAAGTATTAGACATTTGCTCTCTAATGATCTCAAGATCTTTCATCCCGTCATCATAGATTTGCCGTCCGTTTAATTCAATACCTCCTGGCAATTTAACTCCTTGGAATTTAAGTAAATTTTGTCCCCACTGTCTCTTCATAAGAGCAGTAGTATATCTCTTTAAGAAAGAATCATTCCAAACCCTTGTATAGTCGTTTGGATTTAATGCTCTGAAACAATCAATAACTATCATATCCCCTACTGCTAGACTACCCCAATCAACATCAAGATATAATCTATCCATTCTCTGATTAAATCTAATTTGTTTCTCAGTAGTTAGTAAGAATTGAATATCTGACAAATAGGTCTTTGTCATTGCATAAGTCAAAATTTCTGTAGAACCCCAATAATAAATGTCATTTAAGAATAACTGATACTTAATACTAAACATGTTATTAGTAGCAGTATTCAATCCATCAAAGTGATATATTTTGGTTACGCCAATAATTTCTGGAGGGATTTGTAGATAGTTACTATTCTCATAATATGAAAATGTAGTAGCTACACCTGCAATATCAGCACTAGCAGTGGTTGTAACTATTCCTGCTGTTCCATTATCTCCTGTTTTAGATGCTCTTCCTCTATCAATATCTTCTTGAGTTACCTCATACTTCATATACATTTGAGAAACTCCATCAAAGTGTCTCTCATTAAAATACTGAATTGAATCATCTATAAGATCGTCACATTGCTCATCAGCAATATTAATCTCCAGCACAGGAGCACCCAATTGCCTCAAGCAATATTGTTTAAATTCATTTCTGGAGGTTGGCTGTGCCATTTACGCAACTACTATTTTAGATATTTATGGAGCAGAAGATATACCTGCATATACTAATATATTACCATTAGCAATACTGTATATCGTTGTTCCGGAACTCACCAATACATTATATACATATCTCCCTTCTTTTAAATTTCCTGTTTCTGTGGATCCAAGAGATAGATTAAATTTACCATCATAAGCACTTGTAAATCCAACATTAAATGTTGCTTGAGCACCTAATGTTGCACCAACCGCAACACTCTTTGCTAATTGAGCAGAACCAGTCCATCCAGTAAAATTGTAAGCAGCATTTCCAGTATCTACAACAGTAAAATCTGCTGAAAAATTAGCACCACCAAAAATGGTTAAATTTGCTGCATAGGGTACTCCAGCAGTAGGATCAAAGGTAATCTTTTTACTTGCCATGGACTAACTCCCTGAGTAAGGATTTTATTTCCCCAATTTCACCTTTTAAATTATCAAGATCTTCTTTCATAAGATCAAGGTCCTGTTCTTTCGCTTGTTTTATATTGCGAGTAGAAACATACTTTTGATGATCAAAAGAATTTACATTAACAATTGCATTTGTTTTTGGATCTCTAGCAAGATCTCCATGTCCTTCAACTTTATACATCATGCTAATGCCATTACTCTTAGTTTCTTCATACGAGGAACATAAACTTGACTTATTGAAGTCATCACAATCTTAATTCTATAAGTTCTGAATGATGGTAATTGATCAGCAGTAAATACATACTCACTAAACTCTAAATCCCCACTTTGGAATCCAGTAGAATTAACCTTAGGAATGAATACATCAGATTGACCATCATTATCCTTCACAGCAATGACTTGACCTCTGGTATTCAAATTATTAAATCCAGGGAATGGTGTAAAGATTGGTTTACCACCTTCTGAATTAGAGATTGAATAAAATGCTCTGATATCACAATTAACATTAATATGAGCATCTACAAAGACCTTAAGAGAACTTGCACTATTTTCAAGAATTACTTCTTTAGAAACATACTGACACGCTGTTGGATCAGTATCAAGAGAATTTACTCTGCTATCTGAAGCATAATCAGTAATTACATTATTAACCCTATTAGAAGTAGTAATAACTGCTAATCTTTGAGCATCAATAACTGGACTTAAACGAGAATCTGTACTGTTCAAGAAAAGTCGCATATTCATAGACTTATTACCAGGAAGAGTTCCAAGTTTCAAATCTTCATTAATCTTAGATGCAATCATCCTAGGAGTATGGAAGAAGTTGGAAGTATTTGGTGTAACACTCTCAAATCCAGCATCCAAATATGGAATCTCATTTCCATCAATACTCTGACTAGTAATAGTTCTAACTTCTCCAGTTATAGAGGTACCACGAACAGATACATTCTGAACAATTGGAGTAAGTATCTCAAATGGCATATTTTGAGTTGCTCTAGTCTTCTGTCCTCCAGCTGACTTGGTTGAATTTAAGAAGAGACTTGGGAATCCAGCCACATCTCTATTAGTTCCATCTTGACTCATATCCAATCTAAGATGATATGAATCAAATGTAATTGGAGATGTTACAGTAGGATCAGAAAGACTATGAATCTTATTAATTCTCTTCAAAGAAACTCCACCTAATTCATACTTATAAATCGGAGTTCCAGCAGGATATGTATATGGATTTAATCCTCTAGTGGTGATACCAATATTATTACCAGAGACAGATTCATAAGAAATAATTTCTCCAGTACCATAACCATTACCACCAATTTCAAGATATCCAAAGTTAGTAGTTCCTACCCCAACATTCTCAAACAGATTAAACTTAGTGGCATCAACTACACTTAGAGCACCACCACCACCAGTAGTAAGATCTAAAGCAACCGACAATTTAGTTGGTTTAACATCAGACCTTGCATTAGAAATCTGAACCAAATTATCAGCAAAATACATTCCATGGTTCTTATGGTCAACCTTAATATGAAGACCGTCGGTATCAACAGTAGTTGATCCTACCTGAACATCTCCACCATAACCAGCATTAAGATTTACTGTATTACCTGCAGCATTGACATACTGTATAGTCTTAGCAGCACCAACAGTAAAGTCTCCTTGAACGCTATTCAAGATTAATTCGCTGGTCATACCAATAGAGACAATAGAAAGTCTACAATCTCTACCAACGGAGTTAACACCTAAAGTGGTAAATCCAACAACATCTCCAACTTGATATCCAGAACCACCAGAAGTAATAGTTGCAGCACTAACTGCTCCATTCTGAATACTTACAGATCCAACTGCTCCTCTACCATTACCTGTAATAGTAACAAGATTTACCCCAGCAACAGTACGAGATCCATCAGCAGGAGTATACCCAAGACCAACATTGCTAACTGTTAATGATCCAGTAGCAGAACCAGCAACTCCTATCAATCTACCAGTAGCATCTGAAATAGGTTGAGAAACTAATTGTCCAAGTTGAAGACCAGGATCAGCAACAGTAGTACCAAGTCCAACCCTAACAGTTCTTGAAATCAAATTCAAAGAATCTGGCATTAGTTGAGGAACTTGATTATTTCCTTCAGATAGAACAGGGTTATAAAGTTCAACACTTCCAGTCTCTTCAAAATCTGCTCTATAAAGAGTAAACTTAAGATCTTCCCACTGACTTGCTTCCCAAGTAGAAGCATTCTGAGATTTAAATAGAGAACCAAGATAAGGTTGGTTAGAAATATAAGTTTGAGTTAATAGATCGTTCTCGCCAATTCTTGAGATATAGACACTATATTTGGTTGAGTTGGATGCTAAGCAAATAGCATATTCATTTCCACCTTCCAAATAAACAGGTGCCTTCATCTTAATAGTAGTGGCAATAGAACCATCACCAGATGTAGTAATATCACCTGGTTCTACTACAATTTCTGAGAAAGGTATAACATGTTGTGTTGGATATCCATTCTTCATAGTCCTCAATTGGAATACCAAAGGAACATCATTGTCATCTTTAGATCTAAAGAATACATCACATTCAGTAATGAATATTCCAGTATCTTCATCAACTAAGAAAGATTGTGCAAGAGGGTCATACCATCCAATAATTCCCTGTCTATTAGTCTCACTTATTACTTCAGAAGTTATAGTTTCAATACCAGTTGTTCTAGTAACTGCTCTTTCCTGGAATTCCTGTTTTCTTTCAATTCTAGCATTTCTAACAGAAACAATATTCTCTTGAACTGTTTCAAGAGTTCCTGCAGCAGTATATGCTTCTTCAGCAATAGTACTTGCTTCATCATGATCATTGTTTTCATCATTTACTAGAGTAAACACTTTACTACCAGTTTCAAATCGAGGATGATTAATATTATTAGGATTTGGAATATAGAAACTTCCTTTCAAATTAGCAGCTAAATCAGAGATAAGGTTTGTACTCATAACCTGAGCTACTGCTCCACTGGATTGACCAACAAGCATCATTCCAGATTCAGTATAACCCCAATACTCACCTTGAACTTCATTAGCAAGAGAATAAGTATCTATATTCACAATAGTTGAAGTAGATGAATAAGATTCTGGTAAAATCTGATTAGTATAAGGATTCTCTGGATAGATTTTAGTAGGCAAATCATAATCACCTTCTCTATGATTAGATTGAGCAACTCTAAAGGATATTCTTGGACTGGTATTCTCCATCCCTAATCCAACAACCCCACTTACTCCAATAACTGTTTCTCCTACCTGGAATGTACCAGTACTCATTTGAATTTCAAGGAGTTTAGGTACACAATACTTGGTAACATCTACACCATCAAAGAACCCATACAGTCTTGTAAGAGGTTTAACTCTCTTAGCATCAAATTCTACATTCCTTGCTCTCATGAAAGGAATAAGATCTCTACTTACAACTCTATCTCCAACAGAATGTTCATCAAAAGATTCTGTAATGGTAACTCTTTCACCAGTTCTTGACTCAACACCAACATCAATTTGTTCTCTTAGAGTATCCCGAATTTCTCTATCGGTTAGAGTACCGAATTGATTTCTTCTTCCCCCACCAGGTTGACCCATCCAACCCCTAAATCCAATATTTCTAGTCCACCTAGTAGTTGATGTTTCTATAACATCAGTTCCAGTCCAGTTAGTCTGCCAAGAATTCCAGATAATAGGACCAAATCCAGTCTGAGGATCTACTGTACCTGCTTCAATAGCATCATTCATTACCTCATTATAATTACCTTCAGTCTGAATAATCTTCGCTTCTAATCTTACAGTATCAACCCAAGTATCTGATGCTGGAGTTAATTCAAGACTTCCTTGCCAGAAACTAATAAGGAAAGGTGTTACACTTTCAGATCTTGTAGCAAAATGCTGCTTTAACCACTCTACCGATGTATATGCTAAAGTTAAAGTATCATTCTGTTTGGTAACATTATTTTCTACAATAGCTTCAAATTGTAGATCAGCAGATGGATCAGGGTTAGTTACCGGACCAAAAATCAGATCAACCGAATTAGTATAATGTAAAGGTCTACCTTCATTAAACTTTCTATCAATACTATTGTTAATTCCTATTTTATTATCTTGTGCAATAAAGGAAGAGAAATTGTCTACAAAGAAACCAGCTTTATACCTGTTCAATCCATCTGAATCAGGGACAAACATGTTAGCAGTATTGACTTCCATTAAAGAAAGTGTAGTATAATATTCAAGATTCTTGATTCTATCTTCAAGTCTCTTGATATCAACCATTCTAAATCTCTTATGCTCTAAGAATTCTAGAGCCGCATCAGAAGTCCTATACAGATAAGGAGGTAAAGTAATTCTTGCTACTTCTACAGCATCGTCAACTGGTCCTGGTCTTTGAGGATCATCAGAAGGAGTGCCGTACTTAACTTCAAATACACCATCTTTAGTTACAAATATTCTATCAATTCTTCCTTGATAGTAAGAGAATGTAACTTTAATATCTTCATCAGATGCTAATGGATTAGCAGCTGACTGACCAGAAGAATTAAATGTTCTTCCATAAAATTCTAATGGAGAACGTGCATTTAATGCTACTGTATAATCAGAAACTCTTGGTCGTATATCAATAATATCACTTTCTGCAACACCATCAACAGATGATATTTCTGTTGCATAATCAAAAGTATCATATGAATTTACTGTAGTAATATCCCCATCATCAGTAGTATCATAATATCCATTAGAGAAATAGATTTTAATTTTCTTCTCTGGAGCATCAAAATTAGGTTTCCTTATTATTGAACCGTAGTTTAAGAAAGTGCTCTCCTGACCATCATTAATTTTAAAGTTAGTCGTTATATCAAAACTAGGAGCATCTAAAGTAACAATAGTTCCTTCTACAAGAGATTCTTGAGCAACTATTACTTCACCTTCTTTAAATGAAATATCATTTTGATGAATAAAGGAAATCTGGGTATCGGTTAATCTTTCAGCAATTATTGCATAAGCACCAGATGTTTGTCCTATTATCAGTTCGCCAATTACAAACTCAGATGTTGTAGTGGTAGAACTAGTCAGAGAACCAAGAACCATCTTGGGTGCTGAAGGATTACTATTATCTTCTGAAGGCACAGTTGCCTGCTCAAAAATTCCATGAACCTTAATAACATCTGGAGAGTTTAAAGAAATAGAGTCATCTTCTACTCTAGTTCCATATGGATAGTTGCCATAAGTCAATCCATTATTTAAAGTTGTTGTCCCAATACCAGAACCAGCAAGTTTTGATAAATTAACTATTATAGAGTTAACTCTATTCTGAATTTTTTTCTTTGCTTTTGGTTTTACTTTCTTTAAAGTAGTAATGAGTTGAGCATTAATATCATTTGCTCCTAAATTTTGAATCTGAAGTTGAGTTGAACCCGTAGTAATTTCAACTGCATTAGAAGTTAATGCTTCTGCAGTACCATCAGACCTCAACAAAGCATATCTTTCTTCATCATATGGTAAGAAAGTTTCATTTTCACCGGCAACTACAACTGCTGATAATTTGTTATTAGTAATATTAACTAACTGACTCTTTCTAATTGTAATAGATGCGTCGGTTAAATCAACAGTAGAAATATTCTTCTTAGGAAGTCTAGTATAAAGAGTATTATCAGTTGAACTATCTAATTTTGTAGTTATAACTTTAAAATCAGTTGCTTCATATGCTGATTCTGGTAACTTACCATCGGCAATTCCAGAAACTGAAGTTATGCCTGTAATGGTAATATCATTAAGTCCAACACTAGTTACCCTACCATAAATTGGATCTGTAGGTGATATAGCAATATCTGTAAATGATACTAAGTCATTTTCTCTTACGAGAGGGTTAGTTGGTGGTCCAGGGAAGTCTTTATTTGCTGTCCTTACAGTACTAATATAACCGGCACCAGATGCTGGACTAATAGTAACAATTCCAACATTAATTGCAGTTTTTTGAATTACATCAGCAGTAAATGTATTAACACCCACAACACCATTATTAGTTCCATATAATGATTTTACATCACCGATACTATATTCGGTAATAGCAATAGCAATTCTACCATCAGGAATACCATCAATAACAAGAGATTCTTGAGGAATAAAGTTCCCTGTTGTCTCATAGACAGTCAATGCTGTTCCTGCAGTTACAGGATCCTTAAGGAATGCTGTTGCACCACTATTCTTTCCTTTAATGAAGGTAGGAACTGCTAAAGTACATGCAGTACTAACAGCAATCTCTGTTACTGTTTGTACGTCATAAAGAGCAATTTCCCACTCATTCAAATTTCCATCAGATGTATTATATGACCCAGACTCCAATCTATAGTCATATACCCTTGCAAGACCAACTTCTTTACCAGGTAATGAAGACGTTGTATATCCAACTCTCTGGTCACGTAGACTTACAATATAAGTATTTCCTATACCAATAGTAGGTGAACCATCAACTCTGTTTATCTTTAGAGTAGGTCCAGTGTTATAAGCAAAAGTAAGATCTTCAATTGTTGCAGTTGCTCTTGGTTTTTCTGCATCAAGATATACGGGACTTATTGTAGTAACTTCCCATCCTTTAACAAATGCTTTACCAGGAGAAACTTTATAAAGTCCTAAACCATCTGATGGGGTAGATCCTCCAGGAGTAGATTGACCTTCTTGAAATATTCCTCTATTACCTAAATTATCATTTAAAGAGTTCTCAATTGTAATATCAAACGGATTTACATAATAATCTCCAGATTCAGCATATGTTCTTCTTGCCAAAATCTCCATGAAATTCATGGAATAAGTTGTAGAAGCAGCACTTTGAGTTTGTAAGACACCTTCTTTTACAATTGCTAACTCAACAAAATTATCATCATTAAAATCATCTAATGCTTTCTTAAATAATCTAGTAGAAATTCTTAATCTATCTGCACCAGGTGCTGCATAATTATTAAATCCTTGAGAGTTATCATTTAAACTCTCATCCATATCAGCATTAACTACTGTTTCATCAATATACAATCCAATTCTATAACTTGGAGTATTGGTATATTGATCTAATAGAAGAGTCTCAGTATCTACATTTACAAAATTTCCACGAATAAAATATACACCTTCTTGAATTTGGAAAGCAGATCCAGTTGCTGCAGCATTAGTGGAAAGTGTAGTAGCAAATGCATCATCTGCTCCTATAGTAGTATTTCCTAATAGACCTGATGTAATAATTACATTAGAAGACAACTCCTCACCATCTGAAAAAACAGTGGTGGTGTTGTTTTGAGTGTTAGAACTTATATAATTTACGTAAAGAGTGAGATTATTTCTTTCAGAATCTTGTGGATATAAGACAGTCTCAACAACTGCTGTTACCCCTGATGTTTTTCCAGTAATTTTAGTACCAATTAACTGATCCGCATAAGCAGTTACAGGTACTCCTTGAAACGTATTGTTTAACTGAACACAATAAAATAGCTGAGTATATCCAGTATTACCAGGGATTACCTTCGCACCTTCTTTAAAAAAGTGCTTACCAAATTTCTCAATCTGGTTCTGCAACATAGATTGCAGACCTGTTAGTTCTCTTGCCTGTACAGGGTACCCAGGTTTAAATAATACCCGATGAAAATCATTATCAGGATCAAAATCGTCGAAATATGGTGAGACGTTGAGATTCGTTTGCTGCGGCATGATTTTTTAGAATTGCAAGATAACTTTGATATCTTCTTTTTGATTCACCGACCTAGTTATAGATGGTCTATTATCAACATAGACTATAGAACCTGAATATTTTTTAACTTCAGGAAGGGCAATGCCGTCAGTAAACTCTTGGCCAAGATAGTATGTACGATTATTTATTACAGTTGAGACACCTGTAAACGATGTATCAATTGCTAAATTAGACCCGGTTGACGGTACAATTGTCAAACTTCCACCAGTACTAGGAGAAGCAGTAAATTCGGTTAAATCAAATCCCCATTGAGGATTAGTTTGTGCGGTTCCAACTGTATTGAAACCAGCCATAGTCTTATCTTGCCAATACTTTAAGACCCCTGTTGTTTGGTCATAATTTACTACTCTACCAACTGCAGATGTCCCAGTTGATACAGTTTGCTCAAAATAAGCGTCTGCAGTAAATGTGGCAGTACTATATCCAAGTCCAGCTAATCTTAAAGCATAAGTAGCACTTGCTTTATCAGCACTTAAAAGAGAAGTGCCAGCAGATTTTGGATTTTCAACAATACCAACTCTTGCGATTTGGTTTCCTGTTATAAAGTCTGGGTTTTCATTATCATTTTCAATTCTGGAATATAGAAGAACGTTCATTGCTCCTAATTCCTTGTAAATATCATATCCATGTCCACCAGGAGGGGATACAATAACATCAAAGGTTGGAATAGTTGTTCCAGTTGGAACTCCACCTGCAAGAAGGTCTAGATTACCATAAGTATAACCAGATCCTTGATTGGAGATAGTTACATTATCAATCTTAGAATCAGCATTGACAATAACAGTACATTCTGCACCAGAACCATCACCTTTTATAGGTACTCTAGTGTAAGTTCTATTTCCAGTTCCAATACCAACTCCACGGTTAGTAACAGTAACTATCTTAATAGATCCATCTACTGCATTACCCATAACTGCAGAATTATCAGCACTAGTAGACCAACTAGCAGGAACAGGAATATAATCGCTAGATTCAAACTTTACAATTTCACTAGGTTTAATGGTATAAAGGTATTTCCAAATATAACCATCACCACTACTACCAGCACTTCTGGGTTCTAGATCAGTAAATGTAGGTTCATCCAAAGATGGTCTGCCATTTGGGTTATCTGGATCAGTTCCGTTCTGAAGACACTCATAAACCCTGTAATCACTATTAATTACATAATAAGACGCAGAATATAAGTTGGTAGCACCAGAAATCTTAGCAGTATTAGACCTACTATAGTCATCCCTATACATGTCATATGTGGTACCAGATGACCACACTCTACGAGTAACAACCTGTCTTACATCGTCAGAATTAATCTTCTTCAGGGCAATCATATTGTCCCAGTAATCATTCTCCTGATTAAAGTTATCTTTAGGTGAAGGAGGACTTGTATCCCAATCCGATTGGTAATCAGTAGGATTAGGAAGACCAATAAAAGAATAATATGCGTTATCACTGGTACTTACGCCAGCAACAAAATTCTTCGCATTTAGTATTCTGATTTGATCAGTTATAATTGCCGACATGTTTACAGGGATTTTTTATTTATTTATTAGGCTATGTAGTTCTTATACTTAAGAGGTTCAGTACGTATAACAAGCATTGACGTTGTAATTCCTGTTTGAGTATAAGCAGAGTATGAAGTTACACCTACTCTACCTCCTAACTGAATTCTTCCCCAACTATAGGATCCGAAGTAATCAGAGGTAGTAACCCCAGAGTATGCGTATTTAAATCCGTTTACCTTGACGTTAACTTGCCTAATATATGTAGTCACTCCAGCAACGTTTCTTTGAACTAATTGAGAACTCTTAACAACATACACATTATCAGCAAAGGATGTTCCAACTCCAACTGTATTTCCAGAAAGATCCTGTGAGTATACGGTAGTAGATCCTAGACCAACATTAGAATCAGTAACTCTAAAGTAATCATACTTGGCCAAAGCACTAACAGTAACAGCAGCAGAAACAAAGGTTGTATTTCTTAAATCAGAATCATCAGGAATATAAAGGTCAAATATCAATTCTTTACTACCACTAACCGTTGTAGTTCCAAATCCAACAATAACACCAGAATCACCCGCATAAGAAACAACCGTATTTTGTTCATCAACTGAAGTTGGTGGAGAAATAAGAACAGAAGGAACATCTGTCCATGTATATCCATATCCAGGATTAGTAATAGCAACACCAGTAATAGTTCCAGCAGCTCCAATAGTTACTGATCCAAACGCATTTGTAGTTGTTCCTACTCCTACTGTAGATGCAATGCTAACAAATGCTGTGGTATATCCAACACCACCGTCAGTAATATCGATAGAAGAAATTGTACCCGCAGCAGATACAATAGCAGTTGCAGCTGCACCAGTCTTAACTCCCTGAGAAACGAAAGTAACCTTCTTCTGGAAATCAAGATCAGTATCATTCTCATTCTGACTATCAAACTGTGGTCTTAAGTTATCAACCCAAACAGTGGTTGATCCAATACCAACAGATTTAATGATGTAGGTACTAGGATAAATGTTTGGTTCATACATTTCTCTATCCTTACCTACAGGTAATTCATTGATTATCTTATCTTCAGTTTGTCTACACCATGCAACAGGTCTCAATAGAGATTCATCGTTTGTATTACCTGGTCCAAAGTATGGATTAGTACTTACAATATCAGTAGAATCTACGTTACTAACAGTTCTTGTATCTTCTTCCCAAGATGCTGGTTGTCCCGTAGAAGCATCATATGTAATAGTTAATTCATCACCTTTCTTAACTGTCTCAAGTACGTTCCTAAATGCAACGTCAACTCCACCAGTTCCTTTATAGAATACAACTTTAGAAGTATCACCTGGTTTAGGTGCTTCTGTAAAGCTAACTTGGCTACCTCCAGTAAATGTATATCCCTTACCAGGAACCTGGAGAATATCATTAATGAAGATTAGAATAACTGCCTGAACATCAACCTTAGAACCCTTACCTGCAATAATAGAAATAAGACTTCCGCCACTCTTTAGATTAAAGGCACGTGTATCAGAATCAAATTCCTTATCCCAATCATCTAAGAATTGAAGTTGCCCTACAGACCATCCAGTAAATTCATCATTAAACTTCTCATCAATAGTGAGTTGGAATTCCTTAAATGTTCCAGTTGTAAACGTGGGTATTCCAGTAGGTCCTCCAATAGGAAGTGTTAAGATTTCCTTAACACCATAACCATAACCTTGGTTAGAAATATTAAAGTCAATTACACTAGAACCTTGACTTACAACAACACTAACTCTTGCATTAGAACCAACTCCAGATACAGAATCGCTACTATAATTTAATGGTATATCTGTATAAGAAAGTGGATCATCAAATACAACTCCTTTAATAGTTGAACCAGTAAAGCTAATTGGATTAATGGTACCAATTCCGGTAATATGACCATTTGCAATAATAGCAGTAGCAATTCCAGTCACATACGTACCATCTACACCTTGTGTCTGTATTCCTACGCTAACAGTCTGTACCCCAATCCTATAACCAGAACCACTATTACCAATTGAGATTGATTGTATAGTGCCACCAGAACCGACTGTAACAGTACCTCCTGCAGCGACTAGGGGTTGATATCCCATCCCCTCAGTAGACCCTACAGAAATGATTATACCGCCCTTAGGGAAACTGGATATGCCAACATCATTAGAGATGTCCTGTGCTGTACCAGTAAAGCTAATAGAAGTAATACCAGCATTATCTTCTAAGGTATAATCAGCAGTTTCTCCACGTGCTTGGAATACATCATTAATAAGAATGATTGCTTCTGAACTAATTCCAGTTACATTATTACCATCAGACTTAAGAGTGAACTCCTTAGTAACACCAGTAAATCCATGAGATATATCATCAAAAATAAAGTTTTCATAATAAGTCTCATTAGAACTATTGGTAATACCAGAACGTAAGAATGTTCTTCCTTGGAAAGATGATCCTGTTGCAATTCCTATCCAATCTCTATCATCAGGTGGATTAGTACTCGTACTTAATGGAGTATTGCCATAAGGTGCTTCTGCAAATGTAAGGAGATTATCAACAATATTATAATTACCTTCAACCTTAGTTACTAGTGCGTCAGTACCATATCCAGATGCTCTTGTTCCTAACCAACCTCTACGTACTCTTATTCCGTTGGTACTACCTATACCAACCCCTTCTACCTTCATTATCTCATCACCAATCTGAATTAAGTCCGATCCAAAGAACGACGTTATTCCAGAGAAGTAAATTAGATCAACTGTGCTTAATGCTTGATCTGCTAAATGGTTGGTCTGAGCAGTTGATACAACTGGTCCTTGAATAATATTATCAAGACCAAGCAATACTTTAGCATTCTGATTAGTGGATACAAATCTATGAGAAGTACCAATACCAACGCTAGTAAGATCTACTGCTTCAGGAACTGCTTTGAGTGCATTTTCTGCACTATTAGCAATCTTAATAGAATCATCATCAATTTTAATTACGTATAGATTTTCTCCAGGAAGTTTATCAGTTGTACCAGCACCAACAAATGCAGTACTCTGACATCCTATTGCTTGTGTAGATCCTGCTCCAGCATGATGATACTTAACAGTCTCTCCACTAACAAAGAAGTGGTTTGGTAGAGTAATAGTATTATCATCCAATATAACAATGTCAGAACTATCACCAAAGAAATACTTCTCAAATATAGGATCATTCTTGTGAGTTAGATTAAAGGTTCTCTTAATGTCTCTATCTGTTCCTTCATATTCACCAAATGTAGTTTCAATAGATCCATTATTAAAGGAAATTATATCCGCTTCATCATCATTAATCTTGATGGCATTCATATAAACATTAACTTCCATGTTAAGGTTAGATAATGCATCAGTTGGAGTAAATGTTAATTCAACGTAAGTTGTAGAACCTCCATTAATATCCAATCTAGTACCAAAACTTCCTAGTCCAATATATCCAGTATTGGTTCCTATTCCAAGATTTCCATACTCAACCTCATAAGTATTACCACTACCACTTTCTTCTGTATAATCATCCACAACAAGCATCTCTGCCATCTCATATGCATTAGTACTAAGATCACTAACTTGTACTATGAAATATGCCGCATCAAATTCATCTATAATTCCTGTTTGAGTGGGATACTTAGCGACTACTGTAGTAGCACCATATCCTGCTCCAGTACCAGCAATATAAGTAGACCTTCCTTGCAGTTGGGCATGCTTCATATTAATGGTCCCTATACCACTCGTAGTGGTGCTGAAACCGCCCATTGCTACCGCTAGGGTATTAACTACCGCTGTAGTTGCAATTCCAACATTATTAGGATGGAAATCAACTTTAATATTTGCACCATCAATATAAGCAGAATAAGTTCCTAATCCTGGTTGTCCTGCAGCATTTGATGTGGTCGTTTCCATCTGACCATAATCAATTATATCAACGGTTCCTAAACCATTAGCTTGACTATCATGAATAAGATTAATTTCTTCAAATTCAAATTCATTACTATTTCCACTAACATCTGCTGTTATTTCAACCAGAATCTTAGCAGACTGATATGTCCTACCTATACTTACAATGTTTGTAGAAGCATTAGACTTAAGAACCTTAACACTATTTGAATTAATCCAAACATTATTACTACCAATACTAGTGCTACCTATACCCAGCAGATTATCATCTAGATTGTATGCTATAGCACCAATATTGTAATCGTTTACAGAATAATTAACAGGATAGAATAATAACTGTCCATCATCACCTGATATAGAGAAATCAAATGAACCCTGAATATATTGAGTCTCAATTCTACCATATTGGTTCAGATAAGCCTGAGCACCATCATGAATAAGGTCAACAATCATTAGTTGTCTTTGACCAATATATCTCTTATCTTTTACAAAAGTAATAAACTTAGCAGCTCTTGTTTTAGCAAGATCAATGGTAGCAACAGCACTATATTGGGTTGCTCTTGGATTACTATTAAAGGTGTTGCTCATATCATCGATAGAGAGCACCCTGTTACCTACAGATTCATAATAGTCAGTAAGAACTCTATTAGCAAAAATAATTTTACTTGAAACTATATCATTACCTAATGTTAAAGAATTCTCCTTAACAAGATCAAAATCCTCAACACAATTTAAATTACCAATTCCCCTTAATTCATTTACTGACTCTATTGCGGTTGTATCAGTTGCTAATCCAACCACCATGGAAGGATCAGTAGAAGTAGATTCTAATTGATAATCGCAGAATTTCTGGAATCCTGAAGTATGATTTGTCGCACTAACAACATCATCCC
>VTLG01001235.1_pt1 | contig 15480 bp, 19 predicted proteins | sample 4694571 | NCBI WGS metagenome assembly VTLG01 (sample SAMN12604809, study PRJNA352737) | marine metagenome | biome: ENVO:00000447; feature: ENVO:00000209|ENVO:00000569|ENVO:01000036; material: ENVO:00002151; isolation source: viral sequences binned using virsorter ...
AAGTCTGCACCCTGATCTATTACAATATTTTCCGTTATGGCCATACAATAAACTCCAAGTCTTTCTTTAGCTATTTATAAAGACTTGAAATCTATGAAAAGAATTATGCCCAGCCGAGACTTACTCCGTGTATTCTTGTTTCTTTAGAACCACTTTGATTTGCTGTAGCTACCTTCCATACCATAGATGTTCCTGATGGTTGACCTGAAATATCCACATTATTTGCAGATACAATAGTTTCTCCACCTGTTGTTCCTTGAGATGCTAAAGTTACAGCAGTATATGTTGTCCCATTATCTCTAGATACAGAAGCAATTAGATCCGTATTAAGAGTAGCTGTACCGGCACCATTTGTATAGGTTAATACTACATCAGCTTTAGTCGGTGCAGCTTCTGCTGTTGTTGAATTAGAAACTAGTGTCAGATTTCCTGGAGTCACTTCTGTATATTTTATTACTGCATTACCATGTTGACCAGCCGAGGTAGTAACACCATTTCCTGTACCCGAAGCGTAATTCGGATGGGATGCATTAGCTACAGTTGATCCAGATGCCTGAGTGTTTGTTCCAGCAGTCAAAGAAGAACCTCCCGCACCAGAACCATGATTTGATCCGGTAGCGCCTCCAGAACTTCCGCCATAGTAGCCACCACCACCCCCTCCTGACGTCCAGTTGACATTATCGCCATCACCTGATCCACCACCGTTATAACCACCCGCTGCTGTAGAGGAAGAAGATGCTGCATTACCACCCTGATTTAGTGATCCTGCTCCACCGCCATCTACAGCGGCGCCACCAGCGGATTGAGTACCGCCGTTTGCGTCTGTAGCCGCTCCGGGAGAATTACCCGCCCCACCTGTGGTTCCACCTCCGGCGCCACCAAGTTCGGCATTCTCTCCACCACCTCCTGCTCCAGCAATTGCTAAAACAGTTGAACTTCTATAAATTCCAGTACCACCACCTCCACCACCAGGATTTGATGCACTGGAATGAGCAATTTGGCCACCTTGACCAACTTTCACATTGAGCGTTTCTCCACCCACAACAGTTACATTACCTTCAATAAAACCACCACCTCCTCCAGTACCGGCCGAATTGTTGCCACTACCACCTGCCGCTCCCCACGCTATAAAGTTTATAGCACTATCCAATACCCTAGTTGGAACTACAAATGTTTGGTTTGCACCTGTATAAGATTTTACTACTGTTTGTTCAGCGCCCGCTGTACCACCCGAATAATACTTACCAGTTGAAGCTCTCAGTTCATTGGTAGACGCTGAGGCATTAATACCATCAGCATCTTCAAAAGAATCTATCGTCTGGTCTATTAAATTATATTTTGCTAAATTTCCGTTTGCTTGTGTCTTGAAAGCCAACAATGCAATATCAGATTTGAGTCCAGTTGCAGCTTGTTCAGCAGCACCACTTGAAAGTTTGGCTGCTGTTACTGTGTTCGCAGCAATCTTTGCAGTTGTTACCGCACCATCTGCTAAGTCAGCAGTTGCGATTGAATTGTCGGCAATTAGTTCACCAGGTATTTTTGTTAAAACCATTTTATGACCATCCTAGTGAGACTGCATGAATTCTTGTGCTCTTAGAAGCACTTTGGTTTAATGTTTTTATTCTATATCTCATGCTTGTTCCTGATGTTGATGTTCGTGTTACATCACTGGCGGTTAGTATTGTATGTCCACCTGTTGTTCCCTGTGAGGCCAATGTCATTGCAGTCCATGTTGAACCATTGTCCGCAGAAAATTCAGCAGTTATATCAGTATTTATAACAGCAGTCCCTGTACCGTTAGTATAGGTCATCACCATATCGCCTTTTGTCGGCGCTGACTGTGCGGTTGTTGAATTGGATACTAGGGTCATGTTGTTATAGCTAGTAATAGTTCCTGCGTTAGGTGTAAAAGACGTTCCGCCTGGATACCGAACATTATTACTAAAACGAAACTCGTCTTTGTGACCTCGCCAAGTACCACTGTTATCAGGATTTGTACTGATATAAATTCCAGAAGCATCAGGGTTAATTTCTTTGGTTAAATTGGCTGTCATAGAACCACTAATAGGGGATATAGAAACACCATCGTAATAGAAATACCAAGAGGTATCCGAATCTCTTACGAGGGCTACATGATGCCAATTACCATCTTCTATATTTGTACAATCAAACAGTCGAGTGGATGCAGCAACATCATCACCAAAACAAAACATCAATCGACCTGTATTACCTTGATAGTGCCAATCCATGTACAAACCAGCATTTGGATTTCTAAAATCGAGATAGGAAGAATGAGTTGTATAAGTACTGTTGACCCAACTCTCAACCGTAAAATCGCCTGTTGACTTCAAACTCGTTGAGCCCGCAGTCCTTATGAATGAGTTTCCGCTTGTTGGCGCTTCATACGATGCCGTGCCTATTTTCTTTGATCCTGTATCTAATCGTGCATCACCATTAGCGGTAGCATTTATACCGTTGCCCGATGAATCAGTAAATGTGGTTGAGCCATCATCTCCATCAAAGTGGTATAAAACTTTAGTATTTGCATCAGTTTCAAACTCTACGGTTCCCGAAGTTTGTGTTTCGCCCGCATAGTATTTTCCGGACGCATTTCTTGTTTCATTAGTAGACGCTGAAGCATCTATACCACTAGCATCTTCAAATGCATCCACAGCTTGGTCAACTAAATCATATTTTCCTAAAGAGCCGTTTGCAGCAATTTTAAATCCAAGAAGTGCCACATCTTCTTCAAACCCAGGATAAGATACTCCTGTAATATTTGCTTTGTCTACAGTAACGGCTAAGTCAGCGAATGATGCGTTTTCAATACCAAGTGCTTTGATGGCAGTACTAGGAATTGAACCAGCACTGATGTCGAAACTTGTTGTTTTGGTTTTAGTAAGAGCCATTGTCTTGGCCTCTTACTTGGGGTTGGCGTCTTTAACAGCCTTGATTGCTGTATGAAAATCAGCATATCTCGTTTTTAATGTTGAGTTATCATCTATAGCGTGCCAGAGCATATCTAGTTGGTCGCCGATTGATGGGTATGCAGAAGCCCGAGCTCTTGCATAAGCCTTAGCATCATGTGCCGTTTGTAATTCTGCTTGCTTTGTTTGAATTTGAGCAACAGTAATACTATTAGGATTACCATCATGCCAAGTAATTTGGTTTACATCTTCTGCATTTACAGAAACTTCAGCATTAGGGTCTAGCGCTAAAATTGCATTAGTAATATCAGTCATACGCCTATCTCCATTACTGTTATTGAACTTACACCTCTAGCATATGCAGCATTATTCCCATCTGCTGCAGTTCTATTAATGTATGCAGTATTGGATCCATTAGCAGTGAATTGCACTTTATATGTTGTAGCACTCGTAGTTGAAGGTGAGTCCAGCCATACGGTTGAATGATGCCTTGTATCACCAGCATCTGGTGCATAACCAAATGCGGATGCTGCCCACCTACTTCCCACTCCAGTAGCAATAGCAATTTCTGTACTATCTCTAACAATGTTTGTCCAAGCACCAGCTGCCCCAACCGTACCAACACATTGAACCATAGCTGAAACTAAGATTTTAGATGTTGTTGCCTCTGGTGTAATCGCAATTGATAATCCAGTAACGTCCACCCAAGCATTAGTAGTTGTGGTTTGTGTATCTGTTTTAGTTGCTTGAAGTACTTGTAATACTTTACCACCACCGGCAGCTGCCCAACTCGCCACACCAGCAGTTGTAGCTGTTAAGGCTAAACCATTAGAAGCGGGCGGTGCATTAGGCAGTGTCAGTGTATAACTTGTAGCACTTGCATGAGGCCCAGATTTAATTTCTGTATAATGTGCATTACCAGTTTCACAATATAATTTAACTGATGATGCAACCCCAGCATTTTTGATATCTAGAACACTGTTACCTGTATAAGTTACATTGGATGAATTTATTACATTAGGTGTAAAAGATAATACACCAGAACCATCCGTTTGCAGAATTGTATTCGCTGCTCCGTCTGCTGTAGGTATAGTAAACTCTGGCGTTCCAGAATTTCTTGCAATTTTGTCTACATTAATTTTACTTGCCATGTTACTATTTATTCTTTCTCGTTATTGTTTATGACTTGGGATTATCCGTTCTTACTTTGTTATATGCAATGACGTATGCATCCCATTTCGTTGAGTCAGTACCAATCTCTTTTTCTGTATATGCTTCCATAAAATCATGTATTGATGGATATGCATCTTTACGTTTTTCTGCATATGTTCTTGTGTCCGCTGGAGGTGTTGGTGCAGAGAAATTTGTTCCATCATGAGTACCACCAACATGAGCTTTATCGTCAGCCAATATAGACTTTGATGAATCAGGATTAGGTGCAGAACCATCCCATTCAATAATATTAGTTACTGTACCACTTTCTACTACGGCATATCTAGCCATTATTTGTACTCCCAAACTATTACTGCAGCAGGACCACCATCGCCCCCAGCATGAGATCCACCATAAGCGGCAGGTCCACCGCCACCATAACCTAGTGCATCCACGCCGGCGCCTCCGGTTGCAATGACACGGCCATTCCATCGGCTCAACCAAGAACCTCCTGCCTCGTTAGAATACCCAACGCCACCATTTGTTCCGCCACCACCACCAATATTAAAATCTCCCGTTGTGGGAACAGCACCACCTGCCCCACCATTGCCCGAAGCGCTTCCACTAGCCGTTACACCACCACCGCCACCAGCACAAGTTATAGTGGTGAATGATGCCGTTCCAGCTTGAGCAACCGATGTAGTATTACCAGAAGCCCCTACACCAGCTACAGCGCCGATAGTTATATTAAGTTGATCCGTTGCTCCTGTCATTCCCGTTAATAGTTTTCTTGCATAAGCACCACCACCTCCACTACCACCATTATAGCCAGAACTATGACTAGAACCAGCAGTACCACCAGATGCTTGTACTTCTACAATAACCTTAGTAACTCCTGATGTTAAAGCAAATGTAGCATTAGTAGAAGTTACTACCGTATACTTTACAAATCCAGATGTTGCTATCGCTCCCCAAGTATTATTTCCTTGAAGATATGTTCCTGCTTGTGCTGTTCCTGTTGCAGCTAGTTTAGCAATAGTAACAGCATCATCTGCAATTTCAGAACTAGTAACAGCATCTGCTGCAATCTGTGTTGCCGTTATAGTATCATTGGCAATGTTAGTGGCTGTCCATTTACCATTAGCCGGCACATCCATTGCCGTACCACCTGTACGTTTTTCTATTTGGTCTACTAGTACTTTGCTCATTTATTTGTATTCCGTAACTATGACGATCCCTTGGCCGCCGGCATCAGTGTTTACTTGATAACCACCACCACTACCAGCACCATAACCAGAAGGAGGATCGGTAGTCATTTGTCCAGTCCAAATATTACAACCACCCTCTCCATAAATTGTAGATCCTGCATAATTAGATCCTCCACCAGCTGTACCAGTACCACCTTGTACATTGAAGTCACCACCAACTCCTGTGCCTCCTACTTTCCTACCATAAGGAGTAGTTCCTTCTCCACCAGTACCGCCGTTTCCTGTAATTGTATTTGTACCATCACTCCAAGAACTAGCGACACCATCATTACCATTCGTATCATTAGTTGTTTGAGATGCACCACCGGCACCAACTACAATAGTAGCAGATGCAATAGAAGATACATCTAATAATTTTTTAGCGTATCCACCACCACCGCCGCCACCCATTGCAGCGCCGTTAGAGTTTCTTTTACCACCACTTCCACCACCGCCTAGTACTTCAACTATAACTTTAGTAATACCAGTTGGGCGAGTCCAGGGTTGAGACCCTAGAGTGGTAAATACTTGTACTGAAGCAAGACCAGAAACATCTGATACTGCCTTCCATGCATTGTCACCAAATAATGCGGTTGATCCAGATGCTGTTCCTGTTGCTGATAATTGAGCAACACCAACACCATCAGTAGGTACAGTAACATCTCCTAAACTTAATTGACCTGAACCATCTGTAATCATTGCCTGACCAGATGTACCATCAGCTGCCGGCAATGTAAACTCTGCGGCACCAGAACTAGTCTTTACTAATTTGTCTACACTTAATGTTCCCATATTATACCACCGTCCAATAACCCAATACTGTAACTACATACGGGTCTGAAATTGTAATTGGCCCAGCTGACTGAGCATTTACTGTTGATGCCACACTCATGTTAGCATCAATAGTTTGTGCATTAGTTCTCATAATGGCATTTAATCCTAATGTCTGGTCTTGTATTGGAGATGGGTCTGCTTTCAGCCCAAGATAAACAATCTCCAAAGTCTGTGTACCAGCAGGAGGCGGGTTGCCTGCACCAAAGTCTAGTGTTGTACCAGACACAGCATAAGCACCAACCGACTGTTTAACACCAGAAATAGATACAATAATACTCGCAGGAGTTTGTACACTATTCGTTAGTGTAAAAGATGTATCTGTTCCATTTGGTGATAAGAGTTGTGATGGGTAATCACTAAATCTTGGTTGTTCGCCTATATATGACATTTATTCTTTCTCGTTATTATTTATTACGCCCAGCCTAAACTTACTGCGTGAATATAAGTTTCTTTAGTAGCACTTTGATTTGCTGTAGCTACCTTCCATCGCATAGACGTACCAGAAGGTTGTCCTGAAATATCTATATCGTTGGCTGTTAAAATAGTATGACCAGCTGTTGTTCCTTGTGAAGTAAGAGTTGCGGTAGTATATGTTGTCCCATTATCTCTAGATACAGAAGCAATTAGATCCGTATTGATTGTTGCCGTACCAGAACCATTAGTATAGGTTAATACTACATCAGCTTTAGTCGGTGCAGCTTGCGCTGTTTGAGCATTAGAAACAAGTGTTAAATTAGCTGGATCAGTCGCATTTGTGAGTCGTCTTAAAACAACGATACCCGAACCACCATTACCACCACTATATCCACTATCGGCACCACCACCGGCGCCACCGCCAGTATTTGCTGGTGCTGTGCCACCATTAGCACCACTCGTTGCACCATTAGCACCACCCCCTTGGCCTCCAGTTCCCGCAGTATTTCTTCCACAACCACCACCGCCTCCACCATAATAGACGTTAGAGCCTGTACGCCAAGCATTTTGAATGCCGTCACCACCATTACCTTCATTACCACTATTGTTAGCATTCGTACCAGCTTCTCCAGCACCACCACCACCGCCACCGCCATAACCAGGCGGCTGATTACTACCACTACCACCACCATAACCTTCTACAGGCGAATAACTTCCTGCATTACCAGCACCTCCTGGAGTGTTGGATGGGTTAGCACTAGCTTGTCCGCCACCACCACCAGAACCACCTGTTCTACCAGTTGAATTCTCACTGCCTCCACCACCACCGCCTGTGGCTGTCAATGTAGCACCACCACCTATAGCAACTGAGGAGTTACTACCATCTCCACCTTGAGCACTTGCAGGCGCTACACCAGTACCGCCACCACCAACAATCACTGTCGCACCAGATGTTCCTATAGATTGTGCAGCTAAAACACGAACACCACCAGCACCACCGCCACCACCATCATGGCCGCCACCGCCACCGCCTCCGGCAACAATTAAAATATCTGTAGCTTGTGCTGTGTTGTTGGTATAATTAGTAGTACCAGATAAAAATGAATGAATCGTATAATCGCCTACAGTCGTTACTGTTCCGCCAGAAGCTGTCGGAGTTGTACTTGTTCCACCATAATAATACTTTCCAGTTGAATCTCTATTTTCATTAGTAGACGCTGAAGCATCCACACCACTCGCATCTTGAAAATCATCCACAGATTGGTCTACTAAATTATAGCGAGCTAAACTACCATTTGCCGCTACTTTAAAAGCAAGTATTGCTATATCATCTTTATTAGCGGTAATCTGAGTTGTGTCTACAGCCCCTGCTGCTAACTTAGCAGATGTAACTGCGGCCGCTTCTATATCAGCAGTCTTTACTTGAAGGTCTGTTATATCTTCGCTTCTTATAGTTGTTCTAGGCATTAGTAAAGCCCCTTATTAAGCTGCCGGTTTAGTCGGCCAAGTCGCTGCATCTACATGAGCTTTGGTTGTTTTACCAGCAGGAAGGTCACGCAAGTCTTTACGATATGCTGTCATCTCAGCAGACATAGTTAAGTCTGACCCAGCATACCAATCTGTTTCAGCCAATAGACGATTGCGTTCTTCACGCATACCAGCAAGGGCTCGGTCATCTTCACCAGCAGCCCATGCAGCTTCTTCGTTGTCTCTTGCGGTTTCTTCTTCTGCCGTAAACTGGATGGATACACCATCCACCATTTTATATCTAGGCATTGTTCATTACTCCATTATTGTGTTCTATTATACTATTTATACTTGTTGTTTATTTAATTCCATACATCTTTATCTTGCCGGCATCTATATTTCCACTACTAAATTTAAAGCTAATTGCATTTATAGCCGAGGTCGTATTAAAATAGCCCGCCGGGAAGGTATCATTCTGTGTAGGGCCAGACGTAAATCCACCACCTCTTGCATAAAAGTTTTTCACATAGGTTGTACTAGATGGATTAAATAAATGTAACTCTAAAATAAATCCACTATCTGCTACATTACTAACATCTTCCATTAAATTTTGATAAGCTGTACCTTGAGCTTGGTCATCACTACCAACATATCCTAATCCTGGACTACTTCCAGATTCTTGCATATAGGCTTTAAAAAATGTAGATGTTATTGTTGTATTATAAGTTGAACCCCCATCTGTACTACATTGAAATTGAAAAAATGAATTTGATGCTGGATTCATATTGATACAATAAAAAACATATTCCTTATAAGTAGAATCAATCCCGGACGTAAAATTTACCGATGCGACACCAGATGGAGTTTGAGTTGATATTAATGCTTGTGCAGAACCAAACCCTGCATTGAGACCAGATAATACTCCTGAACCATTAGAAGTAAAAAGTGCATTACCGCCTGCATCTTTCATTACATTATTCTTTATACTATCAGCATTGATTACAACATTCTGGCCAGACTGACCAATAGTGAGAGTAGTCCCACTTTGAGGTTCAATCGTGTTTACTGATATTGTTGAATTCTGATGACTCATTATGCTATACCATACATTTTGATTGTTCCAGATTCCATATTACCACTAGCACATTTAAATCCAACTTGAGTTATCGCAGACGTTGTATTAAAATAGCCAGCAGAAAAAGTATTCTGAGTCCATGCAGAATTTTGTACTCCTTGCATAGTACAGTTCCACTGCTTTACATAAGTAGTGCTAGATGGACTATACAAATAAAGTATACCACCAACATTACTATCGTTATCATTATCCATTTCATGGAACAAAATTTGCCAACCAGTTCCCTGTGCCTGAGCATTTGCTGCCGATGCATCGGCAAGACTCCCACCACTGTTATCCTCACCATGATTGGCTCTAAAATATGAACTTGTTATAGTTGTATTATAAGAACCTCCAGCCTGAAACCAAAAATTTGCACCATCATTTTGAGAATGGATATTTACAAATACAAACATATACACATCATAGGTGCTATCAATTCCTGATGTAAAATTCACCTGAGAAGAACCGCTACCATCTTGACTTAAAATTAATTTAGGTCCCGCACCACTCATACCACTATTAACATTAGATAATGTTCCTGCACCATCAGACTGAAAGATTGTATTCCCACCAGAATCTTTATATAGATTTGTTTGAATAGAATTACTAGCTATAGTTACATTATCGCCAGCAGCTCCTAGGTCTACATTAGTCCCAGTCTGAGCTTCTATATTATGTACTCGTAGTTTACCCATTATTATAATCCATACATCTTTATGACGCCATCAAAATTACCTGAGTTAAACTTAAAAGATAATTGTGTAATAGCCCCAGTAACATTAAAGTACCCAGCACAAAAATGATTTTGAGAGTAGTCACTCGCATGAAGATACTGACCCACTGTGTAAAAATGTTTTACATAAGTTGTATTAGATGGTGCAAAAAGATACAACTGCCCTACAGCACATTCATCCGATTCCGATCCAACACTATTCGCAAGATTTTGATACGCCGTTCCTTGTGCCTGATCCTCACCAGAATCATAAGTTAGGGCAGAAGCACTACCATTCTCAGCGTGATAAGCCTTAAAATAAGTACTTGTGATAGTCTCGTTAAAGCCGGTTTCACCAGACACATTAGCTTGAAATTGAAATATCGCATTGGATGTCGCAGTTGGATTTATATCTATAAACTTAAACATATAAACATCGTAGGTTGAGTCTATTCCTGATGTAAATTCAACACTAGTAGAATTAGATGCTGTCTGTGTTGAAAGTAAAACAAAATCACCTTTCAGTCCACTATTGACACTTGAAAGAGTACCAGAACCATCAGAAGTCCAAAGAGTGTTCCCACCCTTGTCTTTGACTGTGTTTACACGGAGATCATTACCCGGCAGAGTAATGGTTTCACCAGTAGTCCCAAGAGTTATATCTTGGGTTGGTTTCCTCGGTTCAATGGTATCTGCATATACACGGCTCATTAGGCGATCCCATACATATCCACTATACCATTTCGCATATTACCACTCTCCATTTGAAGATGAAAACTATTAATGGTGGTAGTTGCGTTTATTCGTCCTACAATTTCAGGACCTTCAAACCATTGTGATCCTGAAGATCCATTTTGCATATAAGCACCAGTAACCCTATAAAACTTATAATAAGTAGTTTCGTTATTACCATATAGATGGATTTTCCACGCTGAAGAATTAGTCCCTGTAAAGTTTATAGGAGTATCACTTATTGGTTGATAAGCAGTGTTAGCTCTTAATGAATAAGCATTGTTTCCTAATTCATGGAATGCTCCACCAGAACCGCCTTGGTAATGTGCTACCTTACCATATACCGAAGTTTTAGATAACATAGTAGTGCCACCATCTGAGGTAAAATTCATCATCAAACGAGTATTAACTCCATCGGGACCCATAAAATCATTTATTATGAACATATACTCAGGATAAGTAGTATCAAGTCCTGTAGTAATATTAAAAGTAGTAGTGCCCGATGCAATAGTATTGGAACTTATTTTAGTCCAACCACCACCAGACAAAGCACTATTTACACTACTTACAGTTCCAGTGCCATTGGATGTCCACAAAGTATTTCCACCAGCATCTTTAAGTGTATTTGCTCGTATCTCTGTACTAGCAAATGTTACACTATCCCCACTAGCTCCAAGTGTTAAAGTGGTTGCTGTTTTAGGATCAATATTTGTTGCTCTTAATTTTGCCATTATCCGCCTATCCCATACAGTTTTATCGTACCACTGAAATTTCCAGAATTCATTTTAAAACGTATCCCAGTTATAGCAGCTGTTATGGTGGTCATACCCTGAGTCGCAAATCTAACTACCCAATCAGGACTTCTCGTTCCTATCATTTCAGTAGTGTAAACTTTACCAGAATAAGTTGTTCCAGCTGGATTCCACAAGTATATTTCACCACCTAATCCTTGATGGCCTCTGTCATCTACACCTTCAAAAATAACTTGCTCTCCTGCATCATTGGCTTGGTCGTGACTATTACTATAACTTAAACCATTACCACCATCATCTTCTTCATGGTAAGAATAATACGCTGTCGATGTTTTATAAGCTGCCGTCCAAGAACCACCTGATTTGAATTGCATATTAAAATTTGCATTATCCGTTGCAGCGACAATATTTGACAAATAAAGTGCATAAAAGTTATAGGTTGTATCTATACCAGTAGTAAAATCTGCCTGTGCTTGGTTAGTAAATGTATTAGTAGTTATTAATTTAAAACTACCTTGAAACCCATTATTCAGAGTAAGATTGCCTGAACCGTCAGAAGTAATTAAATTATTACCACCGGCATCTGTAAGTTTATTTGTCTTTAATGTAACACCAGCAGGGAGTGTAACAGTATCACCAGAAGCTCCAATATTAAGAGCTTCGCCTATACCTGATGTTTCTGGTAAGACTGTATCTACATAAATTCTGGACATTATTTAATTCCCCATAACTTAAAAATACCAGCATCTATATTAGCAGCAGGACTATCAAATTTAAACGATAGTGCATTTATTGCTGAATTGGCAACTTGAAAATGTCCAGCCATACGAAACCACATTGCGTTTGTATCACCACTATTTAAAGTAGTTATTACATCAGTCCAAAATGGTTTATAGTAGGTAGTACTTGAAGGATCAAATATTATCAATCTTCCATGTACAGTAGATGATGTAGGATTATAATCCGGTGCTACTGGAAAAAAACTAGTGCTATTATTAACGTCCCATGCGGGTTGAGCTTGCCAAGCATTAATATTGGGATTTGAACCGTCTGATTTACCCCAACCTCGCCAGGTTGTTGTGGTAGTACTTACGTTGTAATTACTTCCACCATCTATACTACCTTGCATTAACCAATCTGTATCAGCTGTTGTTCCATGAACTCCCCACCAAGTTACCATGTATTGTTTATACGTGCTGTCAATTCCAGATGTAAAGGAAACAGAAGCAACAGCACTAGAAACTGTTGTGGTGCTCAACACAGACATCGCAGAACCAAATCCAGAATTAACACCAGATAGAGTTCCACTACCATTGGAAGTTAGAATAGCATTCCCACCAGCGTCCTGAAGGACGTTGGCACGAATATCATTACCAGCTAAAACTGTGTTCTGTCCAGATTCACCTATAGTAAGTGATGTTCCACTCTGCGGTTCAATTGTATCAACGTATAGCTGTCCCATATTACACGATTACCCATTCGGATGTACCTGTTAATGTTACATTGATTCCACTATTCACTGACACAGGACCTGCACTCATAGCATTCTCGCCTGACGGTACAGTATAGGCTGTAGTTACAGTCTGACCATTGTTGTAAAATATTTTATCTGTACCACCGCCTGTAGCTCCACCACCATCACCCCATTCTACAGCAGTCGCACCAGTATTTACTACTAACGCCTGTCCTGCTGTACCTATTGCAAGTCTGCCTGGAGCACCTGAGGCACCATATACCATAACATCACCTTGAGTCTGGTCTGCCAGTTCTGTAAAAGTAACTGCATTAGGAGCAATCTTTGCAGTTGATACCGAGTTATCACCAACGACTGTGATTTCACCGATATCAAGTACACCCACCACTTCCATCTTATCAGTTGCTACTAGAGCAGATGATAATGTAATAACAGTAGGACTACCAGCTATACTATAAGCATCTTCCTGTTGTTTAACGCCATTGATTGTAATGAACAAACTTTGCTCATTGGCCGCAGTCCAAGAAAGTGTATGGGTAGCTGATGTAGAACTAGTAACATTAAATAATTTTAATTCAGTGTTCTTTAATGCAGCTTGACCGAGATAAGACATTAGTTAGTAATCTCCAATATACTAATAAAACATTCTAGATCCCCAGCGGCTGATGATGTTGCTCTCATCTTATCACCAGCAGTTCCTGTACTCGCATTACGCAAGTTAATAGGTTTGTCTAGTATGAGAGATGAATCAGCAGGGACTTGCACTGTCTTGGCGACATGAAAAAAGTTTGCCGAACCAGCACCGTCTGTCGATACTTCAATATTAACTGTTGCCGCATTTGTACCATCTACGTTAGCAACATATATTGAATGTACCACTGAAGAATTAACAGTTGAGGGTACTTGATATATGTCTGTAGGTGTAGCTCCATGTACGGCTGCTATAGCAACACCTTTGTTTGTAAATGCATTTGCCATTGTCTATTATCCTCCAAGTGCCAATGCCATGGCAGCAGCGTTATCTACTACATCTTGAAATACGGGTTTTGCACCTGTACCTTGAGATGTGAGAACTTGAGTCGCCCCACCAGTTGCAACAGTATCCGCAACCGCACTTGCATCCCAAGTAATCAGTTGTCCGTCTGTGCCGTCTTTAATTCCTTTTACATCTAATTTTGTTAGTGGCATAATCTTATTCTCTACTAATTGTTTTGTTATTACTATTTATACATTTCTATCTGGCATTGGTTGTCTTAAACGGATATTCGGCAAAGGCTAGATAGAGATAACGTCCAGCTCCATTCAAGGCATTACCACTTAATCTCAACTTAAATCCATTAGAAAGATAGTCTACATAATTCCCACTCTGCTGTGCATTAGTTATATTTGCCCTTAACATATTGTTTGTTACATTGTATGGGCTGGTTTCGTCATCACCTATCATCCAATCATTTGCAGTATATACTCTTTTTATAATTGTATAGGCTGGTCGGAAACCTGTATATATAAATGAGCCATTAGTGTCCGCATTCCCACCGAAAAAATCGACCTTTGAATAACCTTCGACATTATGGAAGCAATAAACGATATAATCTTTTCCCGAATCATTTACACCAGCATCAGTACCAATAGTCCATACAGTTGCAGCGGGATATGCACCAAAAACGCCTGACAAATTTTGCTCGGCATTATCTAAATCTAGACGCATACTATAGTCAGCACTTGTCATACCTAGTGCAGCACCACCTACTCTCCAGTTATAAGCAGCACCAGTACTATAGCCTTTAGAGATAATCATATCAGGCGCTTTACTCAGCCCATGGGCTATAGTTCCGCCCGAACCTGTTCCGGTATATTGAACTATTGAAAATCCAGCCGTAGTATTTGCCGATATTTTCTTTGCTGGTATTGTTCCGGCAAGTGCAGAAGATGAATTAGATCCATTTATCTTTACACTACCGGCAGTTGGTACATTACCAGCACCAGCAGAGTTGGTTGCCGTCGGTGCGCCACCAGCTTTCCAGTTCCATCCTACATATGTATCTGAAGCAAAGTTACCCATGCCGCCACTCTGTGGGTTTTGATTCATACTAAAACCATCAGAATCAAATGCATTTAAGTTTGTATCACCAGCCGATGAGACAGCACTATCATTAGGATATAGCGGATTAGTTGCACCCCTTACAGCATCCTGCACTCTATGGTTACTTGAGTTATTTCTAGCCTTGAACCATAACATATCAGGCTGGAAACCAACTCCGGTTATGCTATTAGCGGCATTTACACCAGACCAAAGAACAGTATTAAAATTCTCACCCGGCAGAGCAATACTTGGATCGGCCATATTGGATGCACACAATGCTAAGAATCCAGCAGGAGGAGCATAATAGAAATCACCTTTGTCATTTCCGTCCTGATTACCTTGTGATGTTGCATACCCAGCAAACGAACTATCTTGACCACAGTTTAATACAACTCCACCAGCCCCACTACTAGCGTTACCATCCCAATATATAATCCAATTAGTTGTGGGTGCACCCAAGAAACCAGATACTCCTGGATTAGTTCCCGTAGCTGGATTACCACTATTAAACCAAGTTCCGTTTTTACCCCAATAGCATTTTCCATTATCCAAATCAAAGGCGGTCATTA
>VTLG01006404.1_pt1 | contig 15477 bp, 26 predicted proteins | sample 4694571 | NCBI WGS metagenome assembly VTLG01 (sample SAMN12604809, study PRJNA352737) | marine metagenome | biome: ENVO:00000447; feature: ENVO:00000209|ENVO:00000569|ENVO:01000036; material: ENVO:00002151; isolation source: viral sequences binned using virsorter ...
TAATTATTGCGAGCCATATAAGCCCAAGTATTTCTAGTATTGTCATTTTAATAGTTTTTGTTTATAATAAGGTACTGTCTTAGGGTTTTTGTTAAGTGTTTCAACTTCATAAATAGCTGAATCTATTCTAGCTTTATGTTGAAAACACCAACGATAAAAAGTTCTGATATTTAAATAACAATCCTTTTCATCATATCTTACGCCTAATCTAAAGGCTTCTGATACATCTTCTAGGCTTAATCTTTTTAATCTTTTATCTGTAGCTAAGTCATTTGCAAATATTTTAGTTAATGCTGCCATTGTTTTACCATCTGTTTTGTGTCCTAACTCAATAGATGTTCTTGCTATTATATCGTAAAGTTTGTCTGTCATAGTAATTTTTTTCCTTTTTCATATTCATTTAATTGTATATCTATTTTGCTCATTGTCGGCTTTTGTCTTTTTTCCCAAGTCCTTATAGCAGCTTTCCAATCCTTCATTTTATTTTTACCAATCTTCCAACCTTTGCTTTCGTAAAAGTCAATAAACGTTTCTGCATTAATATTATTTTTTCTTTCTAAGCAATAATTTTTAACATCTTCAACCGTTGGCTTTATAAAGGTTTTATTATTTATTCTTATTACTTTATTCTTATTAATAGTTGTGCAGTTACTTAACGACAAGTTGTTTAGAAACTTAACAACTAGTTCTTCATTTACTTTATAATTGATTTTAGCAGGAACGCCAACTCTTTTAGTATCTACAATTCCTTTTTCTTTTAAAATCTTTAAAGCTTTTCTTTGTTGATAAGGTGTTAAACTTGTATCTTCTTCAATATTAGATTCTGTATTAAAAAACCAACCATCTTTTGACAGATGATTGGCTCTAAAATATTCTTCCTTACTTATCAAGTCAGCTAGTAGAATAGTAGCTTTAATTCCTAATACTTTGCATAAAGCTTTATTAACTACTAAATATGCCGAGCTTGAAAGTAAGTGTTTCATAATTCTATATGTATGTTATAAACATAATCTTTTAGTGCAAATTTAATTAATTCTACGCATTCAGTAAAATTTCTGTAGTCTGATTCTATTCTTGTAGCTGAATCACCTACTGTTATATCTATAAAAACTTTAGGGGCTTGTACATTTTTTACACCTGATTCTTTAAGTATCTGTACTAATTGTTCTTGACTTAGATGTTTTTCCTTTCTATCTGAAAAAGCATTATAGATTTTATTAAATATATCCCTATATTTAGACCACGTTTGATATAATATTTTATGCTGACTTTCATAATGATAGATACTTGTTCTATCTCTTTTTAAAACTTCTGCAATAGTATTATAGTGAATACCCCTATCAACTCTACATATATTGCTGACAGCCATTCTAGGTAATTGCAAGTCTTGCCTTCGAGATAGAAAACTTAAACTCCCTTTTTCTAAATTATATAAATCAGTAGCTATATTACATAATTGCTTTACTACTTTTTTATCTGTTATGGGTATTTTTTTCATTAGAAAGGCACATTATCGTTATTAGAAATACTTAAATCTTCTAGCATATCTTTTGTTCCTTTCATTTCTGGTATCTCTTTTGTAAAACCTTCAGACATAAACCAACCGTTAATATTATGATAAAATTTTCCATTATATTCTCTTGAAGAAATGTTAACAGATACAGTATATTCTTTACCTATTTCTGCTCTACCTAAACATCTATGTATTTTTTCGCCACTAAAGCTAATAGCTACTTCTGGGTTGTACTGATTTCCTGTATCAAATATTGCTATTTGTTTTTTCCATTCGCTACCAGATTTTGTTGTTCCTGTTTCTTCTGGTAAGATTTTTGTTAATTTTCCTAAAATTTCCATATTTATTTAATTTAATGTTAATATAAAAGGAAGGGGGTTAAGTTTACGTCTTAGATTTTTAATCTGTAAAGTGTTTGCTTTCCCCCAACCTATGTTAGTTACTTCGTTTAAAATCTTCTGCTTCATCTTCACCAAATACGCCTAACTCATACATACCTGTAATTTTGAGTACAGCCCTGCTCATAGCTCTTTTTTCTGCCATTTCTAAACAGTACCATGTATTTGTATTTCCGTCTTTGAATGTATTGCCTTTTAAAGCAGAACCAAAAGTTTGTATAGTATTTTGTTCTTTTATTGCTGTAGCTTCAACTGCTGCAAAATTAGGCTCGCATTTTATTACTTTAAAGCTAATATGTATGTTTTCCAAAGCTTGTATTTTCTCAATTCCACTCCTAGTAATGATGATATAATGTTGATGTTTAAATACATCATCTTGCGTTAAGTTATACTTAACATATTTTTCTTTTAATTTTTCTCTATTCATATTTTCTTTGTTTTGTTAATAATTGTGTTAAAAATAATAAATTTAATTTAGTAATTACTTTTATTCTTCAAAAAATTCCTCTATCTGATTATATAGTTCATAAAATTCATTTCTAGCGTTACGAGTTGCTAGAAGTGTAGCTAGTAGTTCGCTATTGAGATGTTTTGGCTCATATCCATATTCATCTGCTATTTCCATACTTTCTTGTAGGCTAGTGTCGTTTTCTCTTAGGTAGTCCATAGCTTTTGCATAGTAAATTATCTCTATATCAAACGCGCCTTCATCTGATAACTTTCCTTCTAGTTTATCATAGTCGTTAATGTACTCTAGTTCATCAGTACATATGTAATCCATAATATCAAACTCTAAGTGTTCTGATATTTTATTAAAAAATTCTTCTTTTTGTTTTATTGTTTTCATTTTGTTTTTATATGTTTTATTAATTGTTCTTTTATATATTCAATCGTTTCTGTATCAATCCATTCTAAAAAATTATAAGCGTCATAACATATAGTAAAGTCATTACCATATTCATCTGTACCTCTTAAATATATTTCGCCTTCAGCACATTGAAAAGTATTTATATTATTTAGCCTTTTGTGTATTTCTTCTGTTTTCATCTTGTTCCGTATATAAAAGGTTTATTATTATTTTCTTCATACATCTTTTTCCATTCTAGCTTTACATCTAATCTGTAATCATAGTAAGTTTGCCAACCATGATTATCTAGCATTTCACAAAATAGATTATACTTTTGTAATTCTGTTCCAATTACTAAAGCTTCAGTAGATATTTTTTTAAAATCTGATATTGTTTTTATACCGTTAAACGTGCAAACCTGAACAGCAGCAGTTTTTAATGAAGGCTTTAAACACCATACTTCTGCAAGTAGCTTTTTATTATCTAAAAATCTATTTTCGCTTTTCCAAAAATATTGTTTGTTATAATCCATAATTAAAATTGTAAATCTAGCTGTTTATAATATTCTGTTTTAATCTCAATGAATAAATCTCTAACCTGTTGAAACGACATTAATTCTAAACAGCTTTTGCGTTTTTGCGTAGTGTGCATATTATATACAATAGCAAATTCTGCACTTGTACATTTATTTAGCCATAAAGGGTTATGCTTTAGTACATCTATGATAGATATAATAGCTTCAGGTTTGTTTGTAGCCTCTTTCATTCTAAAAGATGAAATTTTTGGTAAATCTGATAGTGTTTTCATTTTTTTTAAATTAATTAAACTTTAGTTTTGTTACTGCAAATATACAAAACTTTTACATATTAACAAAATTTAGTTAAAAAGTTATTAACAATACAAATGTTAATAATGTTAATATAAGCGTTTTAAGCTATTTTAGTAGCTGTATAGTATAAGGGTATTAAAAAGGGTTAAAAGTGCCTTAGAGTGGCATTAAAAGGTTAATAGGCAGCGTTCCGTTGTTTAATACTACTGCACAGCCTATAGCTTGTTTCTTAAAGTTCTTAGCGTAAGCTGCTGCATAAGTTGAAGCGTCTACACCACAGCCTGTTTGGACTGCGAACACCCTATAGCGTTTTCCTACAAACCAGATAGTGTAGGCTTCTGTATGGGTATGACCACAAACACTTGACATCAGGTTGTTCTTTGCTTTGGTTTTCGCTTGTCCACCTTCGCCATGTTCGTAAAGTACGTCATCATAAACTACTGATTCTACCCAGTTCCAGTCTGGTGTTCCTAGTACTTCGTTATAAGTTTTTATCCAAGCAGCAGGAATACCACCAGTAAAACGTTTTCTACTAGCAAGTCTGTCATGATTTCCAATACAAACGTCTACATTTACACCTTCAAACGCTTTGTACCATTTTTGTACTTTTTTTATACTAAGTTCTAATTCCATACCTGCTGAAAGCCCGTCTGGGTCTGGCTCATGGTAACTAAAGGCGTGGTTATCTAATATGTCGCCTATGAATATAACTTGATTACAGTTATATATTTCGTATTGTTCTAAACACCATTCAAGATAACCGTCTAAACAAAAAGGCTCATGCAAGTCGCCTATTACTAAAATGTTGCGTACTTCCTTTTTACGCATTCTGTTTAAAGCAGCTATCTCGTTTGGCTTTAGTCTGTATCTGTTATTTCTTTGACTTTCCAAAATCAGCTAAAGATTGACCACCTAGCATAGCAATTAAGCTCCACCAAATTTTAGAAACTGATTCTTCATCTACTCCCAACCAAGTAGCAATCATAGGAATTAAAATTGAGCTAATACCTAGCCATACCTTTTTAGAAGAAAGTAGTTGACTTAAAATGTAGTTTTTCATAATATAATAAATTGGTTAATATTCTAGTATTGCCAGATAACATTCTGGGCTTTTGCTATGTCCATATCAGCATGAACAAATTTTCCTGTCTTTGATATTCCTATCCTACAAACTCCCACCATTAACAAAGCGTTTACGATTTGATATAATTGCCTACTACCATTATAAGCTATATCAACTGCAATTCCTCTTATATGCGAGCTTCCTACCCTACCACCTATAGCTAAATTATGTTCTTTACACCTATAGCCTGAACGTATAATAAAAGGACAGCCTGCAAGATTTCTAGCTTGGTCTAATCTATCTACAACTTTGCTATTCATGTTAAATCCTGAACCACCTTTTTCTTGGCAGCTTTTACAGCTACATTCAAATTCAGTTACAGTAAAATATTCAAATGACATTAGTCTAAGTAAAAAGTAGCGTATATTTTTACGCCCTTTATTTCTTTAATTAGTTTGTTTTCAACTTTCTTTATAGCTTTTTTTGGTAACCACTTAGGGTTTTTGCTATTCAATTTTCTTTTTTTCATTAGCATTTCTTACAATGTCCTAAACAAATAGTTTTGAACGATAAGTAATATAATATTTTGCAAATTAGTTTTTTCATTATTTTTTATTTTCAAAGTGATAAAATTTATACAATGTATATGCAATAGCTAGTGTCAGCGAAATAAACGTAAGATATTGATTACAGTCCGTTATGCTAAAACCGATTGCACTTCCGTTAGCTAGTCCTACTTGTAGCGTGTCTTTTAGCTCTTTCATTATTTTTAATATTTGGCTTTTTATCCAAGTAGGATTTTAGCCTAGTTATATTCTTTTTTTTAGGTTTATAATGTTTCTTCATTAACTATCACTTGCATTTAAAAAGTTTCTAAGTGTTAATTCTGCTCCCTGTTTATACGGTCTTTCTAAATTCATTCCAGCGTAATAGTTCGCAGTTGAAGGACTGACATCGGCGCCAGAGTTTGTACTGTATTCTGGATAGCTAGTTGTATTGTTTCTTATGTAGTCAATTAGCCTTTCTCGATAGTATTGCCCTGTGTTCATTACTTCTTCTCTAAGATGTTGTGCTTCTTCTGTACTTAAAGCTGTTCCTGTTTCGCTTGTCTTAGAATAGATGTTACCGTTTTCCACCTTAAATCTGAGAAATGGTATAGCATGGTAAAAACTATACGAAACCAAAACATCAGCTATATAATCATCTAGTAAAGTTTTATATGCTGCATTAGCTCCTGCACTAATAGTACCTGCTGTAATTAAATCTTTTATTTTCTGTGTCAATTCCGTTCCAAGAGCTGTTTCAATATATAGCTTTTGGCTTTGTCGGATATATGGTAATAATAAAGATGTATCGACATTCAAATTGATTGCCGAGCTATCCTTTAATTTTGATTCTGATATAAATAATACGTATGCCATGTTATCTAGGTTCTAAAAATCCGTTATTTCTCATTCTTTTTGGTGGTCTTGCTACTAAGTTGTCGTTCTTTTCAGCAGTAAAGCCTTCACTTCTTGCTTTAGTATAGCTTATCAACTGACTATCACTAATTGGCTGTTTTGCATTTCTTAAAGCTGTTTTGTAGATTCTACGTAACCAGAAATGATGACAGTTACCACCGCCTTTGTATAACCATATAGAGTATGTTGCTGCACCTCTCGGACCCCAGCCTGCATTTACAGGTCTATTCCCCATTTGTATAATATCTTCCTTACGGTAAATTTTTCTAGCAGAAGTCATTAATCTGCAAAATTCTCTTGTTTCACCTTTCTGACTTAAAAATTCATCTTTTGCATAAACATATCTAACTTTGTAAAATTCATTATCAGAACGATTTGTTCCGTCTTGACTACTTCTAGCGTTTGGTCTTGCTGTTCCTGTAGACGCTAATTCTAATTTTTCATTAGCTATATTATTTAATTCTTGTTCAAATAGAAAATCTTGATGTTCACCGTCAACCAATTCTTCTTCAACTAATTCCCATTCGTCAGGTATATCTTCGCCATATTCCTCAATACATTTTTCTAGTTCTGTTTTTTCTAAATTAGTAGCTGTATCGTGGCTATCACAAGCCATATAAACTGTTTTGCCTTCTACTTCGTGTTCGTGGTAACCACTACAACCTATTTTATTTGCGTGTTCTTCTGCTTCTTCTATAGTGGTAAAAACAGGCTGCCCATCTATCATTCCTGCCTTAGATAGTTTTACATCTTGTTCAACTGTCGATTCGTCTTCATCTAAAGGTGGTAACCCTAAAGATTCTCTGACTTCATCTTGCGTCATAACTTCGCGTATAGTTTTAGAATCAAACTGTACTGTAATAGGTTTAAGCTGTACGAATTCTATAGGTAAGTTAATATTGTTTACTTCAAATATTGTCTGTAAAGTTGCTAAGATGTTTAGCTGAAACGGTCTAACGACAGTATTTTGATAAAAATTTGCAGCGTTTATAAGCTCGTCTGTATTGCTTGAAAAGCCATTTGTACTATCAATACCCATAAGTGTCTTAGACGTTACCCTATGCCCTGAAAGAATGTTTTGGACTAGGAGTTCTTGGAGTGCCAAATACTGCTTATCAGCGTCTGACATACTAATAGGCGTTATTTCTGGTGTTCTTGTTCTATCATCAGAGAACGTCAGTACAAAACGACCTGCTGCTTCTGCGCCTGTAAATTTTTCTTTTATACTATTTTCTATTTGAAATCTTTCTTCTTGCGTGGGTATTCCATTGGCGAAGGAAATGAAGTAACTTCCAGCGAATCCATTGGCTATGTTATTGAGATGAAACTCAGCAACCTTCTGGTCTACAAGACACCAATTACAAGCTGCTAAGTAGTCAGGCGTATGGTATATATCCATATTAGGGCTGTAAGAACCTGTATATAATAATTGACTAGCAGACGTTCTATCGTTAGTATTAAAAGCTGCAATAGGATAAGGTTTATGCGTTCTTACATTAGACCAATCAGCACTTATAAAATATGTATCTACTTGCCCTAATTCATTTGGTCTACCTGCCCTTACTCTTTCTACAGGAACGTGATAGACTTCTGCAATAGCTGTTCTTTCTCTATTCCAAATAATATGTAAAGCGTAAGCTCCCTGTAATTTAAAGTCAAATGCAACTTTCTTTATAACTTGATGTAAACTTTCTTTACTATTAACATGAGCCATAAACTTTTTTAAAGCTACAAAAGTATCTAAGCTATCGTAGTCATCAGAAATTACTAAGTCTTCACCTGCTATCATTTCTGCTGTAGAATTGATAACTGCCGCATGGGTACTAGAATTGTAATATAAATCTATTAGAAATTGTGGATATAGGTTTCGCCAATCATCTGTTCCGTACTCTATATAATCACGCCCCCTAACTTCTTGAATTATAGGAGCTGTTGATGTTTCTAATGATATATTTAATAGGTTTTCCATATTATAAACTATTTAGTCTAGTGTTAAGCTCTGTTATTTTTTGTGCATTAAAGGAGTTATATATAACACATTCAAACATTGAGCCTTCAAAGTCGTTTGTGTCTGTAGCTCTTACGCCTATAGTATCTACCACAAATGTACCTGACTTTGTGACTGTATCTGTTTGTCGTTCACCGTCTATATAAACATAAACTACATCTGAATCATTTCTTGCTATTACTACACTATATTTTTCCCCGTCTGTAGTAAAGTCTGTACCTGTATTAAAGTCAATAGTACCTAAAGTACCACCAAACTTTACATTTATTGTGTCTAGGTCAACTACTCTTATAAAATTATTTGCAGTTGTATTTGAAGCTAATAAAACTTCATTAGACAAAGCGTCAAAAGATAGTCTAAAACCAACTACAAAACCACCTGTTAAATTAAAAGATGAATCTGTAGACAAATGGTCGCTACCGTCAAAAACTACTGCTCCTGTTGCTCCTACATAAGAAGGTTGATTGCCTTCTGTTTCTTGCACTAAGTTTCTTCCTCTTTCGCCTGTATCTAACCATGTATCTACAGAGCTAATATTTGAATTCCCTAGTCTTTTAAATTCCCAAAAGGCTGCTAAATTTTCCCCGTCAGTAGGGTACCAAGCGTCAGTTGAATTTATTGAATTACCTAATCTTTGTGCTAACATTATATTATATCTTCATAGTAACATAAAGCTACACCTGCCGACAGGGTTATTGCTGTTACGTTAAGGAAAATCGTTGTTCCCGCAGGTACGGTAGTCTGTAGGTTGGCTATTGCCGAACCTGTTACTGCAGTAGCGTTTGCAGCTGCTATACTTGTTATTGTGCTTGTAATAGGAAAGTGTACTGCATAGTAGTTTTTACTTGTCATAGCTGTTGTTCCTATTACATCACATCTATTTTTTCCTAATGTTTCTCTTAATAATTGATTGTCGTTATCTATTGGCATTTTTTAAATTTTTATTGTCCGTAATATATATAATTATCTGTTGCTGTTGGTGTATATTCTGTATATTGTACTTGTGCTGTTTTTGAGCTATCAGATACATTCATTATTCCTTTAGTTACTAAACCTGATACAATACCATGAGTTGCTCCGACAGGTAATACATCATTTTCATTTACAGGAGCATTACCAGCACTAATTGCAACTGCTCCAGTCCAATAAACCTCATATACTTCATATTTCCAATAACCTGAAGGCAAAAAATTTACTTTACCTGTATAAACATCAGGCGTTGCATTATAATCAAATACAAACTTTGTATATCTATCATATATCAAATGTTCTGTTGAGTATGCATATTGAACAGACTTATCCATATCATTAGAAAACTTTACTAAGTGCCTAATCATATCTGAGCTAACATCTGTTTTAATTCTATTATCTTCCGTTTGTAGATAAGTTGTTAAATTAGTTTGTGTAATTGCTTGTATCATACAGTATATAATAGAAATAAAGCGTTTTTATTTGGATATAAACGAAAAAGAGAGCTAAAAAGCTCCCTTAATCAAGAAAATATGAAAACACTAATTAAAGTGAAAAGTGTATTTTATAATTCTACTAATTAGGAAGAAACAACCCCACCTAATGTAAATGCTCCGTTGTCAAACGGGTTAGTCGTGTAATCTGGTACAAATTGAAAAGGTTTTTGCTCCATTCCGTCAAAGGTAAGAGTGTAACCGTTTCTATCCCCAAATGCTGCCCCAGAATCCATTGTTCCTGCATTTAATTCCATTCCATTTACACTACCTAAACATACAATAACATCATGTCCTGTAGCTGTTACTGTTTGATTTAATTGTGCAAATATGATTACCTTAGTTGCCCCCAAAAGCTTAATCTGATTTTGGTCTTCTTTAGTTAAGCGATTAAGTATAAGGGTTACAGAAGGTGTATAAAAAATAGTTCCGTTTTCCCTAGAGCCTGTGATAGTATCTGTAAGACTTGCAACGCCTAAAGGCATTGTATACCTATACAAGCTATTACTACCCATTTCTAAATCAGTAATTTCACCGTTTGCTGTTGGTATTGAAGTTACTTGGTCATAAACTGCGAAATAAATATATTTTATTCCAGCTGATATTCTATTACAATCAAGACCTCTACCTTTTGTTAAAGCTGTACATGCCATAGTTTTTTAATTTTTAGAGGTTAAGGAAGGGCTTTTACACCCTTCCGTAAATTTATTTTGTTTATGATTGTCTTAAAATGTCAGCTCCAACGCCTGATTGGATTCCTGCTGCCCAACGACAAACTAATCTCATGTTGTCTGAGCCGTCAAGATTAGCCATATCTAAAAGTTGTATTCTAGGTGATGTTCCTAATCCATCAGAAAGTAAATCAGTTCCAAAGAAAAGATTTGACTTCTCAGCAATTACAAGCTGATTGTCAACCATGCCAGGACATACAGCTATCTTATATCCTTCAAATACAGGCTCATAGTCGCCATTCATATTGTAAGCATTTACATATCCTAATGTAGATACTGCTGAAATATACATAGCGTAAGTTTTAGCGTTCATATAGATATGTACATCTTCTTTTCTTAATATTCCTGGTATATTACTTGCTAAGTCGCTAGTTGCAGTTTGTAAGTTAGCAATAATATTAGCTGCTGTATAAGCTCCAGAAGCAGAAGATTGAATTACAGTTGCGTCTTGTGCAGGTAATAAAAGCCCTGCTGCTGATACAAAGCCTTCAAACTCACCATTAGTACCGTTAGTACCGTTCCAGATTGAGTTTTCAGTAGCTTGTGCAATTATTTCACCCATGTAAGATATTACATAGTCGTCAAAACTTGCAGGTGGTGGAGCGCCAGCTCCTGCTCTCATTTGTAACGCTTCCCAACTAGCAAGAAGGTTAGCCTTACATAAATCTAGGTTAATTTGAAAATTCTCAACTGTTAATACTTTTTCTGTAAGCGCAAGAGTTCCATAATCAGTAAAATCACAAGTTGCGTTTCTTACAACGTCTGACCCTGCCATTCTTTGAATGTTACTTTTGTACTTTACATTTTCTATCATTGTCATATATTCCAATGATTTTGCTTGCTTTAAAGCTGCCGATATATAGAATCCAGCGGCTTTCCCAGCAAAATTTGATGTCACATTAAATGCCATAGTTATTTAATTTTATAGTTATTATTTATTTATTTAAATCGTGTAAAAATCTTTCTTTAGATGAAAGTTTTCTATATTCTTTTCTGCTTAGTACAGGTTTTTCTGAACTAAATTTATTTGTGTTTAAAGCTACATCAGCAGGTTTAGCTGCTAATTCTGCTTTTAGTTTTTCGTTTTCAGCTTTTAATTCGTCAACTGAAAATTCAACTACTTCTGTAGTTTTGATTGTTTTAGGTTTATCCGATACTTCTTCAGGAGTTTCTTCTGCCATTTCTTCTACATCACCTGTTTCGCCTATTTCTCTTTTCAAGTCAGCTACTGCGTCTTCAAGATTTTTGATACGCTTTTCCATACCAGCCCAGTCATCAACTGCTGCTTCGTCATCATCTTCGCCTCTATCTTCGCCTAATTCCTCTTTAACTTCTGACAGTTCTTCTTCTTTTACTTCTTCTGCCATTTCCTCTTTTGGTGTTACTTCTTCTTCCGTTTCAGTTTCCATAACTTCACCAACTACCCCTTCTTCTTCAACTCTAAAGCTAATGCCTGTATCAAGTTTATATGTTCCGATTGGTAAAGGTATTGTGGTTCCATCTTCGGTAAGAACGGAAATATCCACCCCAGCAGTCAATTCCTCTGCTGTAGATGTTAGTATTGTACCATCTTCTGTTTTTGCTTGCCAAGCCATTTTAACAGGCTCTTTGTTTAGTCCTAATGCGACTAATATTTTTTCTTTAATATCCATAGTGAGTTCTTTTTTAATATAATAGAATTATTGGTTAGTTATTTGATTTTGTAATTATTTCGTAAAGAGCTTCTAATATTTGCTCGTCAGTTAAATTCATTTCAGACATCTTTTGCATTTTATCTACAAAATATCCTTCAATGCTTAATCCTTTAAGCTCACCGCTTTTTATCTTACTCCAAAGCTCGTCATTGTCTATACGCATTTTTACAAACCAAGTTCCATTAGGTAAGTCAAATCCGTAAAGTTTTGATTTATCTTGTTCGCCTTCTTTTATCCAACTTTCTACAGTTAGTACACCGCTTACTCTGTCTTGATGTTCGTATGTAGCTTTGTGATGATTGTTATGTTTTAAATAGGCTTCCGCTGCCTTACGAATAGTGTCTGGACTAAAATATACATAGTATTCTGAATCCGTCTGTGGGTCGTAACGGAATATCTGCTTGTTAGGAATCAAAGCAGGACTTACAACCATACGCTTATCTTCATCTACTTTTGCAAATGTTAAATTGTTTTTTTCCTTACCAAAGTAAACCATGTTTTCTTCAATAGCAGGACTAGACACTAAACTTATAGCGTCAATAGTTAATTCTTCTGCGTCATCAGATACAACTAATTCTACGATTCTAGTTGTTTTCATATCTTCGTAATAATCAGCATTGTCTGATTCGCATTCTGCTTTGGTATTATATTGGCACTTTCCTGTGTTACCAAATTTCCATTTTCCGTTTTCGCATTTTTTACAAGGCATAATATATAATAGATTAAATTGTTATTTATTTGATTTTTAAATTGTAGCCCTTCTTCTAATGTTAGCTAATTTGTTTTGGCTGTTAGTCATATCATCAGTTACTACAAAGGCTTGAACAGGCTCTGGCTGCATAACATCACCACCTAAAGTAAACTGTCCGCTTGTCATTTGTGGAGCAGGACTTCCACCAGCACTTACTGTAACTCCACCACCACTACCACCCTGAGTTGGATTAGTAGACATAATTTTTGCTAAAGCAGCAGCTCCCATAACACCTGTAGCTACTGCATTAGCTAATCTTAAAGGGTAAGGTAATAACTTATCCCCTACAGATGTTGCTCCTAAAGCAGCCATTATTCCCTGCTGTGTCTGATAGATAGTTTGTGCTGCTGCTACTCCTTTTGATAAAGCTGCATTTTCCCCTGCCATAGCTGCTGCTGCACCGAAACCTTGTTCTATTGTTTTTTTCTTAAAATCTTCTTCTGCTTTTGCTATTGCTATTTTTTCGTCAGCTACTCTTTTTGCTTCTTTTATAGCGTCATCTGCTGCTTTTTTATCTGCTGCTGCCTTATCATCTCTAGCTTTCTTTTCTTCTGCTTCGGTATCATCTTTAATTTTTTTATTAGCTGCTGCAATTTCTTTTACAATAGCTTGTTCTTCTGACTTCATTCTTTTACGTTCAGAAAAATTACTCCTTTCTATTTGAAATACTTGTGCTTGTAAGGCTGCTTCTGCGTCTAAATTTTCTTGTGTCGATTTACTGAATGAATTTTCTTCTTGCTGAAATCTTAATTTTTCTTTAGCTACGTGCAAATCTTTTTGTAGTTGTTCTGCAGCTAATTTGTTTGCTTCTCGCATAAAGCCAAGACGTTCTTCTGAACTAAAAGCTTCAAAATCTCTAGCCTTCAATCTTAGCTCCATCATATCTTTTTCAGTTCTAGCCTTTTCGACTATAGCTTCCCTTTCAAATTTCTGTAAAGCTAATCTGTCTTTCTCTAACTGATTTGCTTGCCCCATTTCTTTTTTGGTAGTTTCCCCAAAGTTTTTTACTCCATCTGTTACTTCTTTTAAACTTTCTTTAAAACCCTTAAAATTTCCTGTTATTAAATTAAATAACCCCTTACCTAAATCAGAAACAATATCTGTTACATTCCCTACAACTACACCTAGTTGTGATGTAATCTGTTTAAATTTACTTGCTCCTTCTTCACTATCTCTAAAGTATTGAGTTAAAGAACCTATTGCTACAATAAAAGCTCCAATACCTGTTGATATTAGTCCTGCTTTAATAGAACCAAACATCACTTTTGCTGACCTTCCTACTGAAACAAAACTTGCTTTAACAGTATTCAAAGAAACACCCATTACTTTAAACTCACCAGCTAAACCTGCTGCGTCTTTTGATACTTCCCCTATATTTGATTTTACTTGTAAATTTACTGTTTCTGTATTTTGATTTGCCATATCTTAGAATGTTATGTTTGTTGATGTTAATTCGTGTAAATAAACTATTGCGTTCCAAATATTATTTACGTTGTTTCTGTCGGTTACTTGTACTGTCATAGTATTGCTGCCAGAATCTATCATAGCAAAAGTTCCATTAACACCTGCCTTAGCTATGTTTCTAGTAAAGCCTGTAGTGAATGTCATACTGTATGAATTATCTACTACAGTTGCTCCCTGAAATAGTCTATAAGAATAGTTACCTGCTGTACCACTAGAGCCGCCTACTTCTAATCTTGTTAAAAATACTTCCCAACCAATTATACTGTTATTTCTTACGTTTATAAAATTACCACCCTGATTGTTTACTGTTAAGCTAGTTGCTGTATTATCTGTAGTGTAGCCTGATAGTTGAATTACGGACATTTGCCTATCTGCATAAGCTGCTCCACTATTTATGCTATTTAAACCACCACCTAAAGCAAATTCACTTTGTCTGCTTGCTCTACCATTTATTCCTGAAACTGTTGCATTGTTTATATTTGTATTTACTCTATTTTCAGTTCCAGATACTATATTATTTCTTGAATACCCAGATATTATATTATTCTGTCCTGAAACAAAGCTATTACTTGTTTGTGAGCCTAGTATATTATTATCCCCTTCTGTTCTATTTGTGTCTTGAGTTATATTACGTTGTATATTTCCTTTGTATGTAAATATTCTGCAAGTACCTGTAAGCACGTCATAAGTATATCCATAGGCTTCGCATTGTAATTGATTTGGCACTACGTCATTTGTACCGTCAGTAAATGTTACAACGCCTAACTGACTTATAGACTTTGGCTTTATGTCAAAATTTGGTAAATATGATATTTCTGTCTTTGCCATTATATTTTAATAAATTCTACTGTTGCTAAAGCATTTGGTTTATAGTCTATTTTATTAACTCTAAAAACTGTGTTCTTGATAAAAACCCTGTCATTGAATTTAAAAGTGTTTATGTCAGCAGGTGTTAAATTTACTTTTATAGTCATAATTCTTGTATCAGGATTATAAAGCTCTGCGTAATAAGGTTGCCAAAACCAACTAAATAAATTGTTTACAGGTGCAGCTCCTATAGGAAATACTAGCTGACATTCACCAAAATTATAATCAAATGTATTTGATGTTGTAGGTACAGATGTTAAATGAGTGAATTGTAAAAATAATGTTTCATTTGACTGCGCTACACCGCCATAAGTAGCTACAGTATAATAAGCGCTTGAATCTAATGTTTTAGCTCCGTTACTTCTGAATATTCTAGGTAAATTTTCAAA
>VTLG01007230.1_pt1 | contig 15477 bp, 12 predicted proteins | sample 4694571 | NCBI WGS metagenome assembly VTLG01 (sample SAMN12604809, study PRJNA352737) | marine metagenome | biome: ENVO:00000447; feature: ENVO:00000209|ENVO:00000569|ENVO:01000036; material: ENVO:00002151; isolation source: viral sequences binned using virsorter ...
GAAGGATCAAGGAAGAAAGTTTATCGTCGTGCTGACATTATTAAATTGATGAAAACTGACCCTGATCGTTATAACGCTTTGTCGGATGAAATCTTACAGGCATATGCGGAGGGTCGAGTTAAATAGCCTTAAAGGAGATTTATCATGGCTACAGCAACTTACCCCGGCTCAGGTGGTTTTACCGCCTTAACAGAAGCAGGAACTTTCATCCCAGAAATCTGGTCGGATGAAATTATTGCTGCTTATCAGAAGAACTTGAAGATGGCACCCCTTGTCAAGCGTCTCGCTATGACTGGCAAGAAAGGTGACGTTATTCATATCCCTAAGCCTACTCGCGGCGATGCCAATGCTAAAGCGGCGGACACTGCGGTAACTATCATTGCGAACACAGAATCAGAGCTGCAGATTACTATTAATCGGCACTTTGAGTATTCGCGCTTGATTGAAGACATTGTTGAAGTGCAGGCTCTTAACTCACTGCGTCAGTTCTATACTGAAGATGCGGGTTATGCCTTGGCTGTTCAGGTCGATAATGATCTTCATGCGGCTGGTACTGGTTTCGGTGATGGCGGCGCTGTTGTATTCAGCCCTGCTGCTACTGATTACCAGCACACTGGTTGTTTCTTCAATGATAACGGCACTACCACTCAGTACACCGACGATACCTTGGTAGCTGGTGACGAGTTCACGGATGCATTTTTCCGTGACATGATCCAGAAGATGGATGACAACAACGTGCCTATGGAAGGCCGTAACTTGATTGTCCCGCCTGCCACGCGCAAAGCGATTATGGGTATCGACCGATACGTGTCTTCTGACTTCGTATCCGGTGGCACTGTCAACAACGGCTTGATCGGTAATCTGTATGGCGTAGACGTTTACGTTTCTGCTAACTGCCGAACTATTGAAGCCGCCGCCGACAACACTGCATCTAGCGTTGACACTCGCGCAGCCCTGTTGTTCCACAGTGAGGCTGTTGTGATGGCAGAGCAGATGGCTGTTCGCTCACAGACCCAGTACAAGCAGGAGTACCTCTCCACGCTGTACACCGCCGACACCCTTTATGGTGTCCAGGTGTATCGCCCAGAAGCTGGTTTCGTCCTCGCAGTACCGTCTGCGTAAAACTCACGGGGGCCTCGGCCCCCTTTTACTTAAGTGCCTGTGCGCGGGCGTTTAATTAAAAGACGAGCGGATAGGAAAAGTTATGTCCAACTATACAAAGTCAACAAACTTTACTGCTAAGGACTCATTACCTACAGGCGATGCTAATAAGGTTGTTCGCGGTTCTGAGTTTGATACTGAATTCAATGCTGTTTCTACTGCGATAGCGACTAAATCAGACCTTGCCAGCCCCACATTTACTGGCACAGCTACGTTTGCCAACCTTACCGCTACTGGGACTGTCAACTTAAACGGGGCTACCGTATCAGATCTTGGGGCTGTTACAACGGTAGATATTAACGGCGGCACTATTGATGCGGCAGTTATTGGTGGTGCAACTCCAGCGGCTGGCTCGTTTACCACGTTGTCTGCGTCTAGCACCTTTAGCCTGGGCGGCGTAGCAGTTACCTCTACAGCGGCAGAACTAAATATTCTTGATGGCGTTACGTCTAACGCTACAGAACTTAACATCCTAGATGGCAAGTCATTTGTAGATGAAGATGACATGAGCAGTAACTCTGCTACAGCCATTCCTAGTCAGCAGTCTGTAAAGGCTTATGTAGACTCACAGACAGGCTTAGGTGGCGCTACCCTTGCTGGTCTTGCAGATACTAATGTTACGTCTCCCGCTGATGCGGCTCTTCTTTTTTATGATGCTGATACATCAAAGTGGATCGACAATGTTGTATCTGGCGACATTACGATTGCAGATACTGGTGTAGCAGCTATTGGCTCTGGCGTCATAGTTAACGCTGATATTAATTCTAGTGCGGCCATTGATATATCTAAGACTGCTTTGGTAGCAGGGACGGGTATTACTCTCAGCACTAATACGTTGAATGTTGATGCGGCACAAACACAAATTACCTCTGTTGGTACACTTGGAAGTTTAGATGTAGACAACATTCAGATCGACGCCAATGCAATAAAGTCTACGGACACCAATGGCAACATCCAGTTGTTTCCAAACGGCACAGGCTTTACCGAGCTGTATGGCAACACGAACGCAGGAACTATACGTTTCAATTGTGAAAGCAATTCGCACGGCGTTACTGTCCAGGGGCCAGCGCATAGTGCATCGGCAACCTACACGGTCAAGCTGCCAGATACGTTAGGGCTGACCCAGGCGTCAGGAATTGTTACATCTGATGCCAATGGTGTTGTTAGTTTTGATAACGGCACTATAGATGAGGTAACAACCGTAACCTCTAGCTCTAATGCTGCGACCATTAACTTACGCGATGGCAATGTGTTTGAGCACGACCTGACCGAAAATGTTACCTACACGTTTAGTAACCCTGCCGCGTCTGGTAGGGCATCTGCGTTTGTTTTGAAGATCATTCAAGATAGCTCAGCAAGAACAATCACATGGCCTAGCAGTGTTGATTGGGCGGCGGCTACAGCGCCTACACTCACGACCACTAATAACGGGGTCGATGTGTTTGTATTCCTCACTATTGATGGCGGCACAACTTACTACGGCTTCACTGCCGGACAGGCTATGGGCTAATGAGTAATTCTGCACTGAGAGTACTCGCGGGCGCTGGTGCGAAAGACGATCCGGTTTACGTTGATGATGTGTTTTCTTGCTTTGTGTATGAAGGAAACGCAACATCAAGAAGTATTGTCAATGGAATTGACCTAGCAGATAAAGGCGGTCTTGTTTGGACTAAAAATAGAATTACCACCTACGACCATAATTTTGTTGATTCAGCTAGAGGTTTAACAAATAGCCCATACATCAGAAGCAATACCAACGGCAGTCAAGGAACAGATGGAAATGGAATTACAGTATTTAATAATAACGGGTATACGGTAGGAAGCTCTGCAAGTTGGAACGCGAGTGGCAATGACCATGTTTCGTGGACTTTTGCCAAGCAAGAGGGGTTCTTTGACATTGTCACATATACCGGAGATGGCGGATCTAATCGCGCAATATCTCACAATCTTGATAGTAAGCCGGGATTAGTCATTATCAAGGCAACGAGTATGTCTGCAGGCTGGATGGTAGGCGCAGGCTTTACTAGCACTCAGTATTATCGTTTGGCTTTAGATTCGAGTGGAGCGGCTAGTGGAGGAGGTTTAGCAAACTACAACAACTATCTTTCTGCAGAGCCTACAACAACCACATTTTCCGTAGGAAACGAAGGTCTAGGAAACGCTAACGGGGCAACTTATGTAGCTTATCTATTTGCTAACGATGACCAAAGATTTGGCGAAGATTCTGACGAAGCCGCTATTAAGGTTGATACTTATACAGGGAACGGAAGCTCTACAGGCCCGACTGTTAATGTAGGTTTTGAGCCTCAGTTTGTTCTAATAAAAAGCATAGGATCAAGCGACGCTTGGGGCATATTTGATTCGATGCGAGGAATTTTAACCGCCGGGAATGACGCATATCTTCAAGCCAATACAGCTGATGAAGAATTTGACAACGCTGATTGGTTGGATTTAACACCAACAGGATTCAACATAACCAACTCTGCCGACTTTGTTAACAAAAACAGCACTCAATACATTTACATGGCTATCCGCAGACCCCACAAGCCAGCGTCAGAGTTTGCGGCTACTGATTTGTTTACTCCGGGAATGGGCTTGAACGCCGGTAGTGGCGATAAGGTTTATGCAACAACCTACCCAATAGACTTCCATTTTGCAAAAAATCAGATTAATGGAACGGGCGATTGGTATGTAAGAGATAGATTACGCGGGGGAAGTAATTATCTAAATTTTAACGATCCCAGAGCAGAAAGTAACCATTCGTATAACAACGAATTCGACCACATGGACGGCCTTTATACCCAAAGCCCGTTAGATAATACCAGCAGTTTGGGCTATGAATTCAGAAGGGCACCGGGCTTTATGGATGTGGTTGCTTATACGGGGTCAGGCTCAGGAAGCACAGTAGTAAAGCACAATCTTGGGGTAGTACCTGAAATGGTGTGGCGCAAAAGGCGCGATGCTTCACAGCAGTATTATATATGGGCGTCTGTTTTGTCCGGCGCAGGCACTGCTCAAGCGAATGGAAACTTTTACACCTCGTCCGAAGGTTTTAGTAGTGGTCAGTATTATGCTGGCGATACTCAATTTAACAATGTAACTCCACCAACAGCTACTGAATTTACCCAAGGTGCTTTTAACACATCATCTGCTCAGTACATGATTTACCTATTTGCTTCAGTTGCAGGGATATCAAAGATAGGTACGTACACCGGAACAGGTAGTGACTTAAATGTAGATTGCGGTTTTAGTGCTGGCGCTAGGTTTGTTTTAATTAAACGATCAGATGCTTCAGGTGGTTGGTACGTTTATGATGCTGTTCGCGGCATCGTGGCGGGTAACGACCCTTATTATTTTATGAACTCAAACGCGGGAGGGGTTACTAACACAGATTATATAGATCCTTTGTCTAGTGGATTTACTGTTACATCATCCGCTCCAGTTGAGATCAACGCTTCTGGCGGCACTTATTTGTTTTACGCAATCGCATAGGAATTGACATGGCAGAATATAGAAATAGGTCAAGCGGCGAGGTAAAAACCGTTTCTGAGCTGAAAGCTGAAAATAAAAATATGAGCTTTCCGAAAGTCTGGAGCGAAAGCACCCTTGATGCCTTAAACGTTGATCCTGTATTAGCCTCCCCTGAGCCAGAGCCTTCTGGCGATTACAAAGTTGTAGCGCGAGATGGTGTCGTACAAGACTCCAATGGTAACTGGGTGTATGCGTGGACAGAGCAGGATATGTTCACTGAGTATACGGATGAAAACGGTGATGTTCAGACCGTGGAGGCTCAAAAGACAGCATACGATACGGCAACTACAGCGTTTACAGCCGCCCAGGCACGTTCTCAGCGAGATCTTTTGTTGTCAGAAACAGATCACTATGGTTTGTCTGATGTAACTATGTCAGATGAGATGGCAACGTACAGGCAGGCTTTGCGTGATGTGCCACAACAGTCAGATTTTCCCAGCACGATTACATGGCCTGAAAACCCGTTAGCATGAAACGATTATTAGTTATTGCCTGTTTGTTGTTGCCTGTCTTGTCCCTGGCGGACGAGACAACGACGAATATTAATACAACATCGTCGGCTACTAGTACGTCGACCAATACGAACAATAATGTAAATGCAACTACCTATACGGGCGAGTCTACGAACGTCAATACAAACACAAATGTGAATACGTCAGTTATTGATTCAACCTCAAGCACAATCAATAACAATACCAATCTAAATCAAAACCTTAACACTACTAACTACACAGGTTTGATAAGGAATACTAACTACAGCAATTCGAGTAGCACTAATAACAACATTAATAACAACACTAATACCAACAACAATACGTCAGTTAGCAGTGCTACTAATATCAATCAAAACACTAGCAACAGTAATAGTGTTAGCTTGTCTACGTCTGATACAACCATTAATCAAACAAGTAGCTCAACGTCTGAGGTCACCTCAAACAACAACAATGTAAACACTAACAACAGTAATTCGACTAGCAATTCTACTAGTGATTCAACTCAACGAATTACCCAGGACATAAACTCACCGCCACCAAGCGCGATAGCCCCCTCAATAGGAAGCAGCTACAGCCAAGACCTATGCACTACTGGTATATCGGGGGCGGTGCAGACACAAATCCTTGGGTTTTCGACCGGCAAATCTGTTCGAGACAAGAACTGCGAGAGAATCAAACTCAGCAAAACCTTATACGACATGGGCATGCGGGTAGCGGCCGTGAGCCTGATGTGCCAAGACTATAGAGTGTGGTCGTCAATGATGGACGCTGGGACGCCTTGCCCGATTGAAGGCCAGATAGGAGACGAGGCTAAGGCTTTGTGGGCAACTTATCCTGAGCGCATTCCTCAGCCAGAAAGGAGGATGTGAGATGAGGCATATTGCAGTTGGATTATTTGCACTTTACTCCTGCATGGGGTACGCGCAGACCGAGACGTCTAAAAACTTGTTAACTGCTACGACAGCATCTAACAATATTGCTTTTAATGCTGCGGCTGGAACGTACAAGTATAGCTTCCAGACGGGTAATGTGACCGCGGTGGGTGTGCTGCCTGTCTACGACCCCTTGCAAGTGCTTACTTTGAACTGGTCTTTTGATGCCTTGTATAACTGCAACAATCAAATCGGGGGGTACTGCGGAGATCCTAATGGGACTGAGGATGAGATACAGGCCTTTCTTGCAGTAGGCAATGAGGCTGGAGACTCTGATGTCCGAGAGGTCTTTAATAGAAGAGATTTTAATCAAGAGTGGCAGACCTTTAGTGGCGCTGAGGTGTACGATTTTAGTACGGCTTACGAGGCAGTCAGTTTACGAATTGATGGCGTAGATCGCGGGTTTTGGGCAGGCAACTACGGGCCATCCGTAAGAAACCCCTCAGTTGTAGCCATTTACACCCCTGTTAACACCAACCCGATTATTGTGCCCGACTGCTCAAATCCTCTTAACGATCCATCCTGCGCGGGCTATGCAGAGGCTGTCGCAGCGTTACAAACGCCCGAAGAGCCAAAGCCCCCAACCTTTGCCGAGCAAGCCACAAATGTGGTGTTTGGCGACTCTCCCGATGACTTTTTGTTCTTGGATCAGCCAGATAGAACAGGCAAGCCACGGGCTTTGAAGCAGGCTGAGCCGCCCCAGGTGTATCAAAGCACTGAGCAAGAAGCCGAAATGTTTGGCGCGGTTTCTGAAGCGAGACCTCGTATAGAAAATGCACGTTCTCAACATCCTGAAGTAATTTATTTAGAGGCAGTTGAAGACACAACTGAAATGATTGAGTTTTTGCCAAGAGTTAAAAAAGAAACAGAGAACGAGCCGGTTAAAAAAGAAGAGAAATTAAGGCTGGCTGAGCCAGATGAAATTGCTGCTGAAGTCGCTAGGGCCACAAGACGCCCAACAGAAGAGGTTATTGCAAGACAGGAAGAGGTTTTACCAGAGCCTCCTGCTGTAGAGATACGCGCAGAGCCTGTTGAAGTTGCAGCAAGAACACGCTCAGAGCCGGCTGCAGAGTTGGTAAATACGGTTGTAAGGCCTGCTGTTGATGTGGTTGGAATAGCCTTATCGCTTGTGCAAGAGCAGTCTGAACAGTCACGCTCTGCAACACCTCAGTCGCAAGATGCCCAAACAATGCAACAAACTGCACAAGTCGTTAGTCAGGCAGGCGCTAATAACTATTGGGAGATGGCGACTCAACAAACCAAGATCGCTCAGGCGTTAGTGCAACAAGCACAACCGCAACAAACAAATAGCATGGCATCAGTTGATTTAGCACCCCCGTCACAGGCTGAGTTTGAAGATAACTTCAACGATGCAATTGCAACAGGCCAGAGCGTTGGTCAGTTTTTAAGCGCACAACCAGTAGACCTAAGCCGTTTTGAATTAGACGAGCCGAGCATTCAAGAGCGCCAGTTAGTGCGGAAAGCAACTGTAGCCATAAAAACAATGACCCAACCCCAGGTTGAAAAGAGCATTGACCAGCAGTTGGAGAATCTTGAGGACACAGGTGGATTTACAGATCAAAGCCTTGCGATATTTCTAATCTCTAACAACTTAGAGTTTGAACAGTACAAGGATGTAGATCTATCTGACAGGGATCAGTTTTATAAAAACACCCAGGTTTACCCCAAGAACGCCCCAAGGGTAGATCCTTTTGGTGTGCTTAGGCTTGGCGGGTCAGAGACATATAAAGACTTGGTGGACATCCAATGGCAGAAGTAGAGTTTGCAGGATTAAAGGTGTCAGGCGGCAAGTTGCTGCTTGCAATACCTTTTTTAGGCAGCATTTTAGCCGCGATGTGGGGTGGTTTTGAGTTGTATCAGCGGTTGCTGACAGCAGAGCAGGCCGTAACTGAATACGTTTCGCCTGATTTCAGCACTTACGACGAGGCTCTAGCTGTTATCGACACCAAGATAGACAATTTTGAGTCATTGACTACTGCTTTTGAAAGGGAGCTAGACCGGCTACAGGGTGATATAGACGTTGTAGAGTCCATAGCTCGAAGCACAGATGACACTGTTGCAGAAGCTGCAAGGGAGCTTAGGGATGATGTCTACGCGCTTGAGGAGCGAGTGAATGACAGTCTCAGGGATATTAATAATGAGCTTAGGGTTATGCGTGATGATTTAGAAGAGCGCATAGAGCGAATCCTAGACAACCCATTGAACACAGAAGAGTGAGCTGAAAATGTTACAAGCATTGTTAGGGCCAGTAGCGGGGTTGGCAAAGACATGGATGAACAATCGCCATGAGCAGTCGCAAGCTAAACATCAGGCAAAGATGGAAGTTATTAGCAACACGGCTACGTGGGAAGAGAAAATGGCTCATGCGTCTAATAACTCATGGAAAGATGAGTTTTGGACGATTGTGCTTGCAGTCCCACTATTTTGCCTTGGGTACTCTGTTGTGGCTGATGATGCCTCTATTGTTGATCGTGTTCGTTACAGCTTTGACGTTCTATCTACTTTGCCTGACTGGTATCAGTACCTTCTTTTTCTCGCGGTCAGTGCCAGTTTCGGAATCCGAGGCGCTGATAAGTTGATGAAGCTAAGGTCAAAGTAATGGCAACACGCGAAGACATAAATGCTTTGTATCAAGAGTATCTAGGCCGTGACGCAAAAGAGGCGGGTATTAACTATTGGCTTGGCACAATAGAAGAGGGTGCCACGCTGGATGATGTTGAATACAACATTTCTATCTCAGAGGAAGCTCAGCAATATCGTCTAGATCAAACGGATATGCTGGGAGACACCACAGCAGAAGATACCATAGAAGACACGACTGCTGATGACACCGACCAAGATAGCTATACCGTGATTACTAGTCGAGCCAAGGGCGATGCTAGCAGTCCTTTTGGCGGCACTGCTGAATCTAATGAGACATCGCAGCTTGTACAGATGACTGAGAGCGAGCTTCTGCAAGAGTTTGAAGACTCTGGTCAGTTACAGCAGCAGTTTGGGTCATTTGAAAACTACATGGGCTATATAAAAGATTCTCAGGAATGGGTTCAGTCAGCAGACTGGATGCTAGCCAACCCTACGTATCGACCTGGCGACATAGAATCTGCTGTTATTCAAGGCGAAGACATTCGATTTAAGCCAGGCGAACAAGAACAAGTAGAGCAAAACATTAGCCAAGACAGAGTGAATGCTCGTCAAAGCGGCTATCAACAGTGGATGAATGAAGGCGCGGATATACTTGAAAAGTGGGGCATTAAGGACACCATTTACAACGAAGACGGCGATCAGTTTAAGTGGACGGGTTCTGGGTATCAAAAAACAGTCAAGGTTGATGACCATGCGGGCTTTGCTGATTATGCCAAAGGTGCTTTGATTTCAATCGCTAGTACAGCACTTACGGGCAGTGTCTTAGGTGGCCCATTGACGTCTCTTTTTCAAGGAGCTGGGATGTCTTCTGCAGCGGCAAGTGCGGCGTCTCAGGCTATTACAAACATAGCGGCCCAAGCCATTGCTGGTGGTGATGTCGATGTGAAGGGTGCTTTGATTTCTGCGGCTATAGGATACGGTGGCACTAGTCTGGGCGATATTATTAATAATAGCTCAGAGATTGATGGAGTGCTTGGAAGCATTGTATCTAGTGCAAATGAAGGCTTGGCTAAACTGGAGGCCCTCATTGAAACAGGTATACCGATTGCTGACGCTGCAATACAAGCTGGTGGACTTAATATGCTCACACAGCTTGTTTCTACGGGTGATATTGACCTTGAGCAAGCAGCGATAGCGGCACTTATTGCTGGCGGTTCTGAGGCTGTTAATCAACTTGCTGTGGCGTCTGGGCAGTCTGCCGATGACCTTCAAGAAATAACTGTAACGGCCACAAAAAAAGGCACTCAGGTTGGTGACAACGCTTATATGCTAGAAAACGGCACTGTTATTAGCGTTGGCAGTGATGGCAGTCCGCTGGTTCTTGGCAAGATGTCAGATATTGATCTTGATGGTGATGGCCTGCTGTCCTCGTCTGATTTGCAAGAAATTACTGTAAGCCAGCAACAAATTAATACCAATGAAAATATTTATGGTGATGTTAGTTTCGATTTGCCATCTAGCGGAGGCACTGCTTTTGATTATACAAATCCTGAGTATTTGTCTCAGTTTGATAACTTTAGCGATTCTCAACTAAAAGACCAGCTTCAGCAGGCTGGTTTTAATGTTCAGACAGACCCGGAAACTGGCGAATTGTATTTAGAGGGAAGCATCAACTCAGATAATCAGGCGGTTTTTAATTATTTAAATCAAAGAAGTCTTGAGGATTATAGGCAAACAAATTTTGTTGATTACGGCAATGGCGTAGTTGCTGACAAATCTGAAAAATATACGATTGGCACTGATTCCAACGGCAATCATTATATTATTGAAAGCGATGAAATTGGCGGGACTCGCGTTAAGTTTATTGGCGAAAGCGAATTTGAGGCTTTAGGGGGCCTTATAAGCCAAGGGTCAACAAATGAGTCTATTGAAAGCTATTTGTCTGACAAAGGGATTTTGACTGGCGGAAATGTTTTTACCGGCGTTAACCCATTTAGCGGCAAGGGGATATCAGAAGATGTTAATGACTGGCTTACTTTAGAAGCTGGAGTAAATGCGTCCTCTGCAGCGCAAGTCGACTTTACATCATTACCAGATGAGACAAAAACAGAAACGACAACAGAGCAGGTTGTTACAAAGACACAGCAAACAACAGACAGCGGCGGTGGAGCTACAGACTCCTCTGCTTCTACTAGCGCAGCACAAAACATAACGTCTAGTGCTAATTCATCTGCAGCAGCAGCGGCGGCATCATCTGCAGTTACAAACAATCTGCTTACCACTGAGCAAATCACAGCGGCTGTCAATGCGGCAGCGGCATCCGGTGCTATGAGTTCTGAATCTGCAGCGGCGGCAATAGCTGCGGCTATTTCTGCTAGTGGCGGCGATTCGGGAACGTCAGGCCTTGGCCAGCCGTCACAAACTGGAATCGATGTTCAGAGCGCTGATGGCACAATAAAAGTAGATACCGGCGGGGGCGGATCCTCAAGCACTAGCACAGCAACAAACGCCGGAATGCTTACAGGAGATCCAAGCACCGAAGGTTCGGGGAGCAACCAGGGGAGTGGCTCAGGGGCTGCAACGGGAGCTAGTGCGGGTTCTGGAGATAGTGGCGCAACCAGCACAGGGTCTACGGGCGGAGGCACTACAGGCTCTGGGACTCAGACTGGAGACTCCAGTGCACAAGCTGCTGGCTCTGGGACTCAGACTGGAGACGCTAACGCCAGCGACAGTAGTGGGGCTGCTACTAGCTCTACAGACGCTAGTGGTGGTGGCGGAGATGCATCCGCTGGTGGTGGGGGTGCAAGTGGATCCTCTGGCGAAGCAAGTGGGGCTGGTAGCAGCAGCGGTAGTAGCGGAGGTGGCAGTAGTGCGGGCGCCAGCTCTAACGGAACTGGGACTCAAAACGGCCAGGCTGGAGATGGTGAAGTAGGAGATGGAGTTTCCGGCACAGGCGACCTTGAAGGCGGCGGTACTGGTGAAGGCGATAAGGGAACTGGCGACAAAGGCACTGGAGACGGCACGGGAGAAGGAGAAGGGGACGGAGACGGCTCTGGTTTAGGTGATGGTTTAGGCGGTATTGGCCTATTGGCAGGGATTGGTGGTGGCCGAGACGCGCCTTCGTTTAAGCCATTTATGGCCGGTATAAGCTATCAACCATTGCAACTTCCACAGGTTTCGTTACAGCAAAAAGATTACAACAGAGAGTTAAATCAAATGATTGAAGAGCTTTCTAGGCCGAGCAGAATGCTTACTAATACTAGGGGCGTGGCATGACATATTTAAATTTAGTAAACAATGTTTTGCGTAGGCTTCGTGAAGACGAGGTGACAACTGTTGCTGCAAATACATACAGCAAGATGGTTAGCGACTTTATCAACGATTCTAAAGAGCTGGTTGAGACTGCATGGGACTGGTCTGCATTACGACAAACACTCACGATTTCAACCGTGGCAGATGACCACACCTATTCACTGACAGGTAGTGGTGACAAGGGCAAGGTCTTTAGGATTATTAACGATACGTCTAACTGCGAGCTGCAGTATCAGACGCAGGCATGGTTCGACAAAGAGTTCTTTGTAAACAACCCGACATCTGGCGCGCCTAAATACTTTACTTATAACGGGGTAGATTCTAACGGTGATACACAGATTGACGTATATCCCAAGCCTGACGGTGTTTACTCGCTCAAAGTCAAGATTGTCAATCGGAATGTAGCGTTAACCTCTGACTCAGACACATTGGCTATTCCTAGTCAGCCTGTCATTCACATGGCCGTGGCCTTGCTTGCTAGAGAGAGAGGTGAGACGGGTGGCACGTCTACACCAGAATACTTTGCTATTGCCGACCGATACCTATCTGACGCGATTGCTATGGATGCACAGAAGCATCCTGAAGAAACCATATTTTATACGCCGTAGGGGATTGTAGATGGCACAGCCTTTACAGAGTATTAACTTGATTGCCCCTGCATTTAAGGGCGTCAATACGGAGGATTCGCCGTTGGCGCAGGATCCTTCATTCGCTGAGGTTGCAGATAACGCGATCATTGATCGACGCGGCCGACTTGCGTCTCGAAAGGGCAACACCGTTACAACCACCAATAAAACAGTCCTTGGCACGGACCACCTTCACAATATCCATGAGTTTTATGACAGCTCAGGCAACGAGGTAATTTTTACCACCGGCAACAACAAGATTATGACCGGCACTACAACCTTGGTGGACGCTACGCCAGGTTCTTACACGATTACTGCTAATGATTGGAAGATCGTAAACTTCAACGATAAAGCGTACTTCTTTCAGCGTGGCTTTGACCCTCTGGTATATGACAACGCTAATGGCTTGAGGACGTTTACCGTTGCCAATGGCGGTGCTACTAACGCTACGTTCAAGGCGCATGAGGCTATTGCTGCCTTTGGCAGGCTGTTTATTGTAGGTAACGCAACTGACCACAACACCATTTACTTTTCTGATCTGCTAAATGGCAATGCCTTTACTGGTGGCTCTAGCGGGTCTATTGATGTGTCTAAAGTCTGGCCTAATGGCTATGACAAGGTTGTCGCGTTAGCGGCCCACAACGGCTTTTTGGTTGTGTTTGGCGAAAACAACACGATTATATACAGCGGAGCCGACAGCCCAGCATCTATGTCTTTGCATGACACCATCCCAGGTGTTGGCTGTGTTGATCGGAAAAGCGTACAGAATATCGGTACTGACCTACTATTCCTGACCCAAACAGGGCTGCGGGGTCTTGGCAGGACAATTCAAGAAAAGTCGCTACCTATCACAGATTTAAGCCGAAACATTAAGCAAGAAATTATTGCAAATGTGCTGGCTAAGACAGAACCTGTCAGCTCTGTATACAGTCCAGAAAATTACTTTTACCTCCTGTGTTTTCCAGATCTCAATCTTGTTTATTGCTTTGATGTTCGCGGCCTCTTAGAAAATGGCTCGTATCGTGTAACTCGCTGGCCAAGTGTGGACTTCAAGAGCTTTGCGCGAGATAGAAATGGTGACATTTACATAGGGACGACCGCTGGGTTAGGTAAATACACCGGATTCCTTGATAACGGTGGTGTTTATAGATTTCGATACTTTAGTCCGGGCCTGTCGTTCGGTGACTCATCTAAGATCAAGATGCTCAAGAAGATTCGCCCGACACTGATTGGCGGCAACAATGCTGATATTTTCTTGAAGTGGTCTTATGATTTTGAGACTGCTACAAACACGAGCACAATCAGGACAAGCAGTGCAACGCCAGGATTCTTTGGAGAATCAGAATTCAATGTTGCCGAATATTCAGAAGAAGGCAGTGTAATTAGTAGAAAGTCTATTAATACAACAGGTTACGGGACGGTTATTAGCGTGGGTCTAGAGACGGACATCAACGGATTTGCACTGTCCATACAGGAAATGAACGTATTAGCACTGGTAGGTAAGACGCTATGAAAATTTTTAATGTGAGAGGGACTCGATAATGGCTACGGAGCAAGAAGTTTTGGAAATGCTCAGCGAGCTAAATATTCCGGACACGACTGCACAGCAAGTGGCTGCAACACTACTAGGCTCTGATGGCAATGGTACTTTTGGCGATTATGCGGCTAGGATACTTGGCATTCTCGGGGATGCTGGCACTGCCGCTTTGAACAATGCCGGAACCATAGGCGCTGGTCTTGGCGGTATGGCGGCTGTCAATGCTGCGTACAACAGGCTGGGGAGTGTTGGTGAGCGAGCAGAGACAGGGGCCAACCTTATAGCTCAGCAAGGTCTTGATCAAACTAAATTCAAGCCATTTACCGTTACCACAGGAATGGGCGACCAGATTGGCATAACAGATGCCGGTCTGAATATTGATCTTGGTAGGGCCGGGAATGTTTCTAATCGACTTTTGAGCAGGGCCTCTGAAAGGCTGGACGAAATAGCGCCAGGTACAGCCGAATCTGAAATGGCTGCAAGGCAGGCATTCGGCGTAGGCAGTGACTTCATGGGTCGCCTGGGTCAAACCGGAGCGCAACGTGAGCAAGAGATTTTTGACCGTATTCGAGCTACACAACTGGGGGAAGAAGAGCGTCGAAGACTGGCGCTGGAGGAGCGTCTAGCCAATCAAGGCAGGCTAGGCGTTAGAACGTCAATGTTTGGTGGTACACCAGAGCAGTTTGCTTTAGCTCAAGCGGAGGAAGAAGCCCAGAATAGGGCGGCGCTGGCGGCTATACAGCAGGCACAGCAAGAGCAGTTGCAGCAGGCCAACATTGGCTCGCAGTTTGCTGACCTTGGCTCTACCTTAGCCACTAGACAACAAGGCATACAAGAAGCGCAAGACCGCATGGCCTTGGGTGCTTTGACTGGTGCGTTTGTACCGCAGGCCCAGGCACTTAACGTGGCACAGCAGGGCTTGAATGCTGCTCGGCTTGCGCAACAGTCACAGTTAGCCGGTGCAGGGCTGTTTGGTGAGGCGTCTATGAGCGGTCTAGAGGCCTTATTAGGGTCTGCTTTGGGTCAGGCTAACCTGATGGGTAATGTCGGCACAGGATTGCTGTCAGGGGCCATAAGCGGCGCTGGGCAAGGGCAGGGCGGAATGTTTAGTGGCTTTGGCGACGTTGCAAATGACGTTGCAGGGTTAGGTGTTGACCTTGTGACCTCTGCGCTGCGCAAGCTAGGGCTTCCGATTTAATTAATTACTGACAAAAGGTAATGGCAATGGCTAGGTTCGGTTCAAATCTTATAGCAGGGCTTATTAACCCTTCTTTTGGGGG
>VTLG01016885.1_pt1 | contig 15474 bp, 16 predicted proteins | sample 4694571 | NCBI WGS metagenome assembly VTLG01 (sample SAMN12604809, study PRJNA352737) | marine metagenome | biome: ENVO:00000447; feature: ENVO:00000209|ENVO:00000569|ENVO:01000036; material: ENVO:00002151; isolation source: viral sequences binned using virsorter ...
GAGGCAGAAGTCAAAGACTTTTTTAACTGAGGTTAAGACTTGGAATGTGAATGCTGCTAAGTGGAAGGCAGCAAGACAGTTTTGTAAAAAGAATCATATGTCATTTCTTATATTGACAGAACACCATCTAAACATTAAATGAGCATATTTCAGGACGTTAAGGATTTAGCAAACGGTTACCCCAAGTCAAAGTCATGGTATAGGGAGCAACTTCAGTTTGGACTGCAAGATTATACTGGTGCTTTTAATGTGGGTGACATCATATTCTTTAACTATAGTGCTCAGACACCAGATTTACCATTTTGGGATACCTTTCCAATGGTAAGGATTAGACGTGTTGATTACCAGAAGAAGCAATTTGAAGGTGGTAATATACATTATCTAAGACCACATAATAGACAGAGTATGGCAAAAGCATGGGGAGCAGGGTCTATTTCATATCCTCGCCGTTGCCATCATAAATACTTTATGAGTTCATGTACACGTGTATATGATGTTCCTCAAGAGGAGATGGACGACATGGTGCCAATTCCTGTTGAGCAATTTGTTATTAGACCATCAGGACTAAAGAAAACGCTAGAAGTCCCTAGTAGCATAATTTGGAGTAGATTAAAGTAATGGCAAGACAAGGTTTTCAGGCATTTGCCGATTCTGTCAAGAGTGGCATATATGAACCCTCTAGGAGTAACCTCTATGAGGTGAGGATTCCTCTACCTCAATGTATCTGGATGAATGAGCCTAATATAAGGTCAAACCAGACTAAACTTGCTATGGGGATTGATATGCTTGCTGACAGTGTAACGGTACCTGGTAGAAGGGTAACTACTCAGCAAGTTAAAGATGTTGGACAGCAACGTAACTATGCCACTGGGCAGGTGTCTAACCAATTTAGTGCTGAATTCATCATTACTAAAGATATGATGCATCAGGAATATTTTGATAGGTGGATGAATTACACTGCTAGTGATGCAGAGAATAGAGTAACCTTCTATGATGAGTATATTACTAATATAATGGTACTCAAGTGGGAATTAGCATCCAGTGTAGTTGTTGACCACTCAACACCAGAATGTCCTTTCAATACGACAAGATTAAATAGAACATCAGCAGTTTGGCAGATGTATGGAGCATTCCCTACTGATATGTCAGAGCACTCATTTAACAACGGACAAGCAGATTTAGTTAAACTTAACGTATCATTCAAGTATGAGAGAATGAGATTTGATACTGTTATGAATGATGTATTACCATGGAAAGCAGAAACACCTGATACCGTGGTATACAATTTAGGTGGAATGCCTGAGGTTGCGGATATTCTAGGATTGAATATGTCACAGCCAGATGCATCCAATTTTAGCTGATAAATACCTTATATTAATGCGTACATTATGCCTTTACCAAAGTTAGCCATACCTGAGTATGAGATGGAGTTACCTGTTACAGGTACTAAACTATCATACCGTCCCTTCCTAGTTAAGGAAGAGAAATTGCTTTATCTCGCTATGGAGTCGCAAGACGACAAGCAGATGATTAAAGCAGTGAAAACAATCATTAAAAACTGCACCAGTTTGAAAGGAAAAGTTGAAGATCTCGCTACTTTCGAGATTGAATACATCTTCCTTAGAATTAGGTCTAAAGCAGTTGGAGAAGTGAGTGAGTTCACTATCCTTGCACCTGATGATGAAAAGACTAAGGTGGAGATTAAAATCCCCTTGGAAGAAGTACAGGTGCAAATCCCTGATGACCACACTAAAGAAATAACTTTAGCTGAGGGTGTCGGTGTTATTATGAAGTATCCATCCCTTGATGTATTCATTTCACAGAATATGTCTGAGACTCCTGGACTTGAAGATGTATTCAAACTCGCTGCTAGTTGTATCGAGCAAGTATTTGATAAGGATGAGGTATATGATGACTTTACTCCTAAGGAAGCACTAGACTTCTTAGAGAATCTAAATTCTGACCAGTTTGGTAAGATTCAAGCATTCTTTGAGACTATGCCTAAGTTATCTCATACTATACCTGTCTATAACCCTAAGACGAAAGTAACCAGTGATTTAGTATTAGAAGGTCTAGCATCTTTTTTCGAGTAGCCCTAATGCATGATAGTCTTGAGAATTACTACAAGACTAATTTTGCTCTAATGCAACATCACAAATACTCATTATCGGACTTAGAGAATATGATACCTTGGGAGCGTGACGTATATGTCAATCTCCTCATGGCACATATACAGGAAGAGGAAAGGAGACAAAACCAAGACCAAAATAAAATGTCATTATGACACTTAAAAGTTTTGTCAAAATAAAAACTGTAACAGTCAAGAATCCTCTTGATGAAGGTTTCTCCTCGATCGGAAAGGGTATTAATAACATTGGAGATACTACATCATCTATTGCAGGAAACTTCCACCAAATCAATGAACTGATTAAGTTTGAGAGGGAGTGGTTAAGTAAGAAGGGCAGGAAGGATTTCAAGGCACTTAATGACGAAAATGCTGAGAAGAAGAAAGGATTTAAAGATATGCTGGCGGGGCTTAAGAAGAAGTTCCACGCATTCGGTAGGAAGGAGAAAGAGAAAGCTGCTGAAAAAGGATTAGAAGACCCTGAAGTAAAGAAGGAGGGTAATAAGAAATTTGCGGCAATTAAAGGTCCGTTTATGAAGGTCTTTGATTGGATAGGTAAGATATTAGGTAATGTATTAAAATTCTTTATTGGATATAAGGCATTAGATTGGTTAAGTAAAGCAAGTCCAGAGAAGATAACAAAGACATTTAAGGCGATATGGGGTATTGCTAAGTTTATTGGCAAACTCATAGGGTATGGTGTGACTGGTGTTCTGAATGGAATCACCTCATTAGTCGGTAGAGATATTAGTTTAAGTCCAGTTAAGAGAAAACTTAAGAGATTTCTTGGTGCTGTACAGTTAGTAGGTGGAGTTGCAGCACTTGCTACAGTAGGTGCTCTCGTAATGCCATGGAAGGTGCTGGGTAATACAGCAATGATCCGTGAAGTCTTCGGCATGCACTCGTCTATGAAGGCTGAGAGTGATGCTGATAGAAAAGCAAGAATAGGTGGGTATAGAGATAAGAAGACTGGTGTAATATACACCAAGGAAGAGTACGCTGCAAATATGAAGGCTGCTAAGAGAGCAGATGCAGCAAGAGCGAAGAAAGCAGGTAAGGGGATGTCCTCTAACCTGTATCAGGACTCGATGAAGGGTCGTTTCCAGACACAGTATAATAAGAGGCAGAAAGGTCCGATACAGAAACTCGGTCAAAAGAATAGAATAAGATTAAAGAAAGCATTTGGGACAAGTCAAAGAGGTGGTGGAGGTGTAGGTAAAGGAATACTATCTAAAGGCACTCAGAAAGGTTTTGCTGTATTTGGTGGTATCACCCGTATGGCAGCAGGTCTTGCGAGTGGTGAAGATGCAACTCAGGCAGTAGGTGCAGGTGTAGGTCAAGCAGCAGGTGGTATATTAGGTACTGTTGCTGGCACAGCATTATTAGGTCCATTCCTAGGACCATTTGCACCTATGGTCGGTAACGTCATAGGTAGTTTCTTAGGTGAATTTATAGGTAAGACATTCCTACCAACTATTAAACCACTATTTGAACCTATTGGTAGATACTTCCAGTTACTTGGGGGTTATGTTGCTGATGTATTCAAGCATGCTGGTGGGTTTGAGTTAGTAGGACAGATTGGTGAGTTATTTGGTACAATATGGACGATAGTGAGTCCTCTACTTGGTGGACTGTGGGAGTTTATTAAGTTTGTAACTGGTACATCATTTAAGATAATAGGTGAGTCAGTAGGGTGGGTATTGAGGAATGCTCAGAGGTTAATGAATCCTGGCAAAGTTGCAGGTGGTATCATTGACTTTATGACATTCGGTCTAACCGACATGGATGGTATGAGCAGGGCAGCAGGTGGACCTGTTTCTGCACCACCTCAGATGGCAGGTGGAGGTCTTATAGGACCACAGTTAAGCATCATGCAGACCATAGGTGGTGCTATGCTTGCTGGTGTGGTAGGTGGTATCAGCATGTTGGGATTTGCTGGACCTGCTGCGTTGGCATTTATTGGTAGTGATATTTCTAGGTTAGGTAAGTTATTTGGTACTGGTGGTAAATCAGGTGGTGGTGGTGGATTGGCAAGTGCCATGGGTCAAATCAACACAGGTAACCTTAAGGATTCTGATACTCAAGAAGCTGATGCTATGGCAGCTATTCAGCAGAAACTTGTTGAGGTAGCAGGACGATTTAATAAGATGGTCATGAAGATGACCGAGATATTTGCTAAGGATGCTGAGACTGAATCAGAAAATAATACTAATGTTGAAGGACGTGCTGGTGGTGGTGCTGTAAGAGATCATAATAGGAGAGCAAAGCAATTTGATCCTACTATTATTCCAAGGATTTTAGCTAAGGATCCGAAAAATGATTGGCAGAAGTTTTCAGCAGGTGGTGAATATAAGAATGGTTACATGCCACCTGAGGCACTAACATCTATTGGGTATGGGCATTATCTAGCTCACTCTGTTGCACCACAATTCAAAGCAATGATAGCAGCAGCTGAAAAAGATGGACATAAATTAGGAGCAAAGAAATGGGGACAGTCCTTATGGATGAACTCTTCATATAGGTCTTTCCAGAGACAAAAAGAACTCTATGATGATCCAGCATATGATGCAGCATATCCAGGTACATCTAATCATGGTCTTGGTCGTGCAGTTGACTTTGGGTATACAAATGCTGGTTATAAGTGGTTGAGAGCAAATGCTCATAAATTTGGATTTACCCAGCTTAAAGGTTATGGTATAGGTGATGATCCAGGTGGGCATGAAGCATGGCACTTTGAGAATCTTACAGGTAAGGGTGCGACTACTGCACGTAAATCTACATCTAAACCACCAGCAACTTCTTATACGGTAAGTGGTATAACATACGATTCTACTACACATAGACCAATCACTGAATCGGGTGGTCTTTTACTTGATCAAGAAAATAAGACCCAGCAATTAAAAGGGTCAACAGCAGCACCAACATCAACTGTACAAGCAAAGAATATCGATAGAGCAGTCAAGAAGAAGCAAGAAAATGATAAGGTGCTCACTGCGATGGTGAATAAGGCTGCTAAGGATAAATCTAGAGATGATTTCATCGCTCCAGGTTTTGGATTCGTTAAAAAGATTACCCAACGGGTAATAAATAACTCTGGTGGAAGCACAACAGTTGCATATACTAGACCTTCACAATTACTATCACAGATTTGTTAATAGATGGCAGGACCAAGCACTAAAGTATCTAAAGCTGCTCTTTTTAAGACAATCTCTTTTAAGGGGTCAACTGGTGCTGTCAAGAAATATACACCAATAACTGCTGCTGTTAAATTAGGTGAAGTAGAGCATAGTATGACTACAGGGATGGGCTCTGTGGTTGCAGGTATTAATTCACTAGGGACTACACTTAATAGCATTGCTGTTAACTCAGAAGCAATGGTGACTTCTATGAAGTCAGCAGTGTCTAAGCAGATAGCAGATAATGAAGCACTTATTAAGAGAGAAGAGAAATTTAAGAAAGAAGAAAAGGATAGAAAGGCAAAGGAAGCATTAGAGAGAAAGAAAAGAGACGCAAAAGAAGCAAGAGATTCTAAAGAGAAGGGATCTGAAAACCCTTTATTTAAGAAGATAACAAGTGTATTTGCTACAGGTGCTAAGAAAGTAATTGGAGGTATCTTTGGTGCATTAGGGAAGTTTGCAGAAGCATTCTTCATGTACTTTGTGGGATATCAGGCATTAGATTGGATTACAAAGAACCCAGAGAAGATTCAGAAACTGGCAGAAGGGTTAATTGCACTTGGTAAATTTGTATTTAATGTTACTGGTTGGCTCACTACTACTGCTCTTGACGGTATTGTTAAATTCATGGAGAATCCCATTAGTATTAAGGGATTCTTTGGTGCTGTACAATTTGTATTAGCAGCAGCACCTTTATTTGCAACACTGGCATTCCTAGCGAATCCCATTGGTACAGTTAAAGCCCTAAGTTGGGTCATAATGTCCCTAGGTAAGGGCATTTTAGGTCTCTTCAAGGCAGGGAAATCAGCAAGTAAACTGGGTGTCTTTAAGTCATCTAGGATGGCTAAGATTGCTACTACATTTGCCGTTGGAGGTGCTGCATTTGCTGGTGCTCAGTTAGACGGAGCTGGCATGTCCGAGTCTGTCGGTGCTGGTGTAGGTGCTGCTGGTGGTCAAATGCTCGGTGCTAAACTGGGTGACATGGCAGGTAAGGCAACAGGTATACCTGGATTGGGTATGGTTGGTGGTGCTTTAGGTGGCATGGTTGGAGCACCTGTTGGTAAAGCAATTGGAGGGATGATAGAGCCTCTCATTGCACCTGTTCAGAGATTTATTGGTGATGTTGGTGATGTATTTAATTCAGTTATAGGGGCAATACAGGAACCTATGACAGAGATGTTCCAGGGCATCGCTAATTTCATGAACACAGCATTAGATGTAATTGAACCACATTTACCTCTTATTGCTAAGTTAGTTGGTGGTGGACTGAAGGCAGTCTTAACACCATTAATGTGGGGATTAAAATTATTAACTAAAGTCCTTTCATTCTTTGCACCTAAAGATGGTGGTCAAGGGACGAAGGGTGGAATAGCAGAAGCAGTACCTAGTAAGGCAGCAGGTGGTCACGTAGTGATGCCTAAAGCAGCACCTATACCTCAGATGGCAGAGGGTGGGTCTACTATGGATGCTGGACCTATTAAACTGATAAGCACCTCTCTTAAGAGAGTTACCAAGATGGGTGCAGGTATTGGTGAGGTAATGTTATTACCATTCAAGGCAGTTGGTGTTGGTATATTATCTGCTATTGGTATGGTAGGTAGGTTGTTTGGTAAATTCTTACCTGGTCCTATTAAGACTTTACTGGCAAACTCCTTAGCACCTATTGCTAAGGCATTTGGTGTCCCTCTATCAGTATTAGGTGGAGATGTTGGAGGTAAAGATCCGAAAAATGCTGATGAAGGTAAAGAGGAACCAAACTATCTTAAAGAATTATTAGAAGCATATACTGGTGATCAAGGAGTCCTTCAAAACTTCAGTAAACTACTGACTGTGGTTGGTGGTAGAGATATGATTAACAAGGGACTCTCAGTCCTTGCTGATTGGAAGTCTAGGTTAGGATTTGCTAGAGGTGGATGGATTAGTGGTCCTATGTCAGGTTACCCTGTATCATTAGACGGTGGAGCATCTACATCATTCATTGGTCATGGCACTGAGTGGGTGGGTATGAAAGGATATGCTCAAGGTGGAGCATATGTGGTACCATTTAATACTCCAGCAACTAAGATGAATAGTGGTTTGACTAGCATGAGAATGCGTCAAGCAGCAGCAGGTGGTTATGCATTACCATTCTCTAACGGTGGAGCATTACAGACATTCTCTGAGGGTGGTAAGTTTATGACTGACGACCAGAAGAAGGCATATGAGAATGGTAAGAAGCATACACGACACTTTGAAGTTGATGGTGCGAAGTATGCTGCAACCTATACTAAGACTGCTAATGAGATTGTCGTCAAGGGTATCCAGAAAGTAGCTAAAGAAGGTGGATGGTTTGGTGTAGGACAGAAGAAACCATGGTTATCTCCTGGTGGTGATGAGTATAAGAAGATATTTGCTTCTGAGGAATTGAAGTATGCTATTGCCAAGCATGCTGGTATGAGGAGTGGTCCTAATTCTAGGAATAAGCATGTTGATCCATCACTTATTACATCATTAATTTCTGACCCTGATGCACAGAAGTATTTCCTTTATAAGACTACTTCTAGAAAGGACAGAAAGAAATTAGAAGCAGAAGAAGCTAAGAAAGAACCACCACAGACTCTTGAAGCACTGATGCTTGAGTTTGCTGGTGTGGTCAAGGAGATTAATGAGAAGGGTACAGGATCTACACTAGATACTGCACAACTTAATGAAGTACAGAAGAAGAATGAGAAGCAGAAGGCAGCACAAGAACCCACTGTAGTTGTTGACGAGGAGGAAGCACCACCAGTTACAACTGGTTCTGCAGGGAATTCTCAATCAGAGCCTATAATACTTGAGGGTGCTGAACATTATGATCCAGATCCATTCTTAATGCCTAAGTTTGGACTGGTTGCTGAATTTGCTACTGATTATGCGAGGATGAATTGATGTCTAAAAATAAGCAGTCAAGAGATTATACATTAAACAGGTTAAGTATCTTACTTCGTAATGAGAAGAAGTATGATATAACTGATATGGTAATAGACTTTGAGTACCATGAGTCTATTGAGTCACCATTTTTACGGTGTGACTTTACTATAATTGATGCTGTTGATTTCAACCTTAACCTATTGGGTGGTGAGAGGATTTATATTGATCTACTCACACATAATGCTAAAGAAGTGAAGTTAGAGGTGATAATGCAGATCTATAAGATCGGTAGTATATCCAAGTTAGAGAGGCAGCAGATGTATATCTTACATACTGTTTCTCCAGAGATGTATTGGAATGAATTGAATAAAGTCTTTAAAGCATTTGGTCCAGAGTCAACTAAAGATGTTCCTAATATACCTTATAGTATAGTTGAGAGATATTTACAACCTCATACTGATAAGTTAACGAGAAGTAATTTTGAAGACCATTCAAAGTTAACCTTTATATCTCCATCATGGAGACCTACTGATGCCATAGCATATCTCTCTGATAAGGTAACTAGGACTAAAGGGAGTAAGGGTAGTGATAAGCAGTCTGGTTTCTTATTCTTTGAGACAAGTAAAGGATTCCATTTCAGATCTATTGATGGTCTAGCAGAGCAGGAAGCAAAGGAGTTTCCTTACAAGTATACACAGGGTGGAGTAGACCCAGATGATAAAGATGGTCAAGGATATTTAATTGAGAGTATTCAGTATCCAGATAGAGCAAACCATTTACAGAATCTTAGGATGGGTACCTATAAGACTGTTACTATGGGTATATCATTCCCAATGCCAACTGATAGTAATGCACAGCAACCAACAGGTACATCAGGTAATTTAGTAATTGAGGATGCCAAGAAGTCAGATACTGATACTGAAGCAGATACTGATGCCAAGGGTAAGGCAGATCCAGGTGCTAGTAGCACATCACCATCAGGTGTGATACAACCACCACTGACAAGCACTCTTTACAAGACTTTTGGAAAGGCATCCACTTTAGAGAATGAACTTCCATTTGTGCTACCTGATATGCTGGATCGGGATGTCCTTGAGAAACCTTCAACACCAGCTACAAGGTTTAAGATGAGAGCATTACCTGGATTGAAGAATATACAAGGTGCTAATGCTGCTCAAATAAAACAAGACCAAAATATTACTAGAACTGATAACGTAACTACTACAACAACTACTACTCAAAAGACTTATCCTCAGTTGGATAACCTCAATGGTAACAAGCCTCAGGGTGCTAGTGCCATGAAGGATCAATCTCAACACAGCATACAGGTTGCAACTTACGCCGCTTCGAGGTATAATCTTATGAAAGCGATTCAGCTTAACCTTGTAGTCCCAGGTAACACTGCTTTACATGCAGGTGATATCATCAAAGTTACTATACCATCCTCAGCAGAGGAAGGTAAGAATGTTAGAGAGGATTTCAAGTACAGTGGTAAGTATCTTATTGCTGGTCTAACACACATCTGGAAGAGTGAAGGTGTAACGACACGATTGTCATTGGTCAGGGATTCAACAAAGAGACCCCAGTAGTAGAAGTACTCATGTATACTAAATAGTTAATACATCGATCAGTCAATTATGACTTACGCAACTATCGAAGATCACATTATCGATGACAGTAAAATCATCAGCGATCCTCAAACTAGCCCTCAGGCACGTCGCCATTTTGTTGGTGAGTTGCACGAACTAGAAGTTTATCATACTAATCATCCAGAAGACCATCACGATCCTAACTGCTTAGAGCTGTTTTGTGAAATCAACCCTCACGAACCAGAATGCAGAGTCTATGACGACTAAATCTTATGATGACTCCAATTGGAGAGAAGAATTCAAAGGATATACCTCATCCAGATATGAGTTAGACCTCTTGGAGAATGGTCCAAAGAGTCTAGCTCAGTCTTGGATGATGGGAGCACTGCATAATAAGTGGAAGAAAATGAAGGGTTATAAAGATCCCGAACCACCTAATTGTCAGTCTTCGTTCAATGAATTCAATAAGCACGTTTCCGACACTTATGAGGGGACACTATAGGAATCAGAGACAAGCATTCTCTAATCCTAGTAAGTGGCCTCAGATAGATATTAGAATCACCACACCTCAACGCACTACAATAGAGGTTAAATCGTGGTACAAGTATAAAGGCGAAGAAAATCCATATAATCATATAAGGTATGAGTGGGAGCACGTAGATGAAAAGGTCATCTATAGTAAGACCTATAATCTTATTCATGATCATTCTTCCTGTCCTTTCATATGGACATGGGATGGTGAATGGTGGAGAGGGCATCCTGACGGAGAGTGTATACAAGAATCTACAGAGATAATAACTAATATTAGATTCAATGGTATTGACTATCGGGTCAAAGATGTTGGATATGACGTAGAGACTGGTAGACAGGTATACGGTAAAGATCCTTCAGATGGTGAATTCTTTTTCACTATGCTTGATAAATAAAAGAAAACAATATTAGCATGAGTACTATACGTGGTCCGTCCAAATCGGACGTAATGGGTAAAGACGGTTATGTTTGGTGGGTAGGAGAAGTTGAGGACATCAACGACCCCCTCCAACTTGGTCGTGTACGTGTCCGTATCCTTGGTTGGTACACTGGAGCATATGAGAAGGTTGCATATACTAAAGAGATTCCAACAGAGATTCTCCCATGGGCAACTGTCTTACTCCCATGTGATAAACCCCAGACTAAAAACGCAGGTAGCACTGGTGAATTACAATCAGGTGCTTGGGTCATTGGTTTCTTCCTTGATGGTGAGGAAGCACAGTTACCATGTGTCTTGGGAGCATTTAGAGGACTACAGCAGAAAGATGACGGTACAAAACCTACTGTCATGGCTGATGGTAAGAATGCAGAGCAGAATAAAACTAATACAATTGCAAGAAAGGATCCTACAGGGAAAGAGCACTTCGAGGGAGCACCCTTCGTTAAAGACGCTTCTAATGCGCCAGCAAATGAGTCAGGAACACAAGATGAGTCTAATGGGGCTATCTCGGTTGCAGAGAAAGTATTACCTGGGAATTCTGTCACTAACCCAATCAAACCACCTGTAAATGCAGAAGCAGTAGCAGATGGTGTTGCTGGACCTGCTGGTGGTGGATTTGAGACTGACCTAACCAAGATGTTAACTGAGTTAGGTGAGATGTCTGCTACTCTAGGATCTGGTCCTGGTGGGTTTATATCTCTTGCTACTGGTAATAAGATTGCTGGTGACAAGGTAATGGAGCACATGGGTAAGGTAATGAATTTCCTTGCTGGTGGTATATCTGGTATCCTTGCACCTCTTAAAGAGATGCTAGCAAAACTCATTGCAGAGATTGTGGGTATGCTAGTGAAGATTATATCTCAGTTTGTACCCATAGTAGTTGTTACTACTGTGATGAAATTCCTTGAGCAGATATTTGCTATCTTCTGCATGGAGACTCCCATGTGGTTTGGACTGGTGCAAGCAGCGATATCGGACACGGCAAACTTTGCCAACCAAATGGCTAGCCTTGCTGTAAATAAAATATCTGAAGCAATGTCAGGTATTGACTCTGCTGTTAAGGGTGTCACTAACAGAGTATTGAGTGGTATCACCAATGCAATGAATCGTGTAAGAGACGTAGCAGGTGATGTTATAAGTGCTGTTAATGCTGCTAAAGGTATGGCAGGAGCAGCAAGGAAACTTGGTGATACAGTCCAACAGATATTTGAATTTGACTTTACCTCACTAGACTGGGGTAGTTTGATGCAGATTCTTATTGCTATTCTTGGAATGCTATTCAAGAAGTCGTGTAATAGGAAGATAAAACGACCGAAGTCTAAGATGTGGTTCCCTCTCATAGGTACCACTATTTGTGATAATGTACAAGATGCTATCAAGGGCACTCCGTATGCTAGTGTTGACCATCTCTATGATGGTAGCCCTGCTGATACCAGTAGTGGTAGTTACATCGATAAGATGTTTGAGAATATCAATCCTTATTTGATGCAAGCAGAGACAGCATTGAATGGTGCTAAAACAATTAATGATGCAACTCCAGGTAAAGAGAAGAAGATTGTATCAGGACCTGGTGGTGTAACCAATTTTGAAGATAGTTATGGTAACGTCCACCTGAATGTACCAAACAACTATACTTCTATTATTAGTAAGGATAAGTGTGAGACTGTTAAAGGTAACTATACTTTGACAGTTGAAGGTGACTTCCACCTTAAGGTCATGGGTAACTACCATGAAGAGACAACAGGGTCTAAGAATGAGCATAGCTCACAGGGACCACAGGCAGAGTCTGAAGGATCCTCAGAGAGTCCAGACCTGAGTACTCAAGGTGGGTCTGTAAATGCACAGGATACTAACGTCACTACCTCAGGTGGTGGTGGATTTAGACAAATTGCTGACACACAATCATTAACAAGTGGTGGAAGCGATTCAGGTGGTAGCAGTGATAGTAGCTCTGCTGACATGTATAGACACCAGAGAGATATAGACAGGACTGAGATACTAAGGATGAATAACCTTGGTGGTTTCTATCCAGTAAAAGATATTCCATTCAAACCAGGTGCTGACCACATGGGTAGGACACCCGATGGTCCACAGTTAAGTGGTGAATTAAAAGATAGTAAAGAGCAGAAGTCTGCTATTAGAAAGGAAGGTGACCACGACATAGCATATACAGGTGAGGTTAAGATACAGGGTGCTAAGGTTAGTATCGCTGCTATTGAGTCGTTGATGATTAACTCTCAAAACGTCAAGATAGAAGGTAATACTATTGAAAACATCGCTGACGGTGAGATAGTCAACCAGGCCAACTGGATAACATCATTCTTAAATGCTGGTAGGTTTGAGTTTATTGGTCTATTCAATCCATTTGCAGCATTGACTGGACAATTTACCATTGTTAAGGGTAGTATTATAGATATCACATGCGACCTACCATTCCCTAGTGTCGCACCACCTGCTCATGTCAGGATAGCAATCGGCACACAAGTCCCTGCTTCACAAATTGACATAATCGCTGGAAGCACCAGTGGTGCACACGCAGAATTCATCGCATGCCCCTCTGGAGTCATTGGTGAGTTTGTACCACAGGGTAGCATCGTCAACCAGGTGGTCACTGGACTTTCGTCATACTCTGTAGCGTCAGGCTACATGGCGACTGGTTGCGGTTTCGGACCCCATCAGGTCTATGGCTTGCCATTGCTGCTGAACTAGTGTATAATACGAGAGTTGTGACTCCCCTGCACCTATGAGTGACGAAGAAACGTATCTTGAGCATATTTGGGTTAACATACCTAAACGTGAAGTCAAGATGATTGACAATGAGGGATATGATGAGAAGGTGGTGTGGAAATTTGATGATGAGGGTGCAGAAGGGTTCACCGAAACGTTAGCAACGTTTAAAGAGTTCATCCCTGACGATATGATTACATATTTGCCAAGACCATGAATATTATTCAATTATCACATGAGGAGTTTGCAGAGAATGTAGACTTCTCTTTTTCTTTAGCTGAAAAAGGACATACCCTTAAGGTAACGACTAATAAGGGTAAGGTACTCATTATTACTGCTGTAGCTACTGAAGTAACAGGAGCACCTGAAGAGGTTAAGATTCCTAACCCTGAAGAGTTTGTACCAGACCCAGTTGCCACTAGAGCATATGTAACTGAGTCCTTAGGAGAAATGACTGGACCTGATTTCTAATGATCAAATGGATTAAAGAGCACCTACCACGTTGGTTGGATTTATCACACGATATACCTTGGAGGAAACATGAAACTGAACATAGTGAAGAAAGAGTGGGAGCAGATCGACAAGAAAGGTCGTAAGACTCTCTGGGAATGGGAAGAAGGACCAGAGTTAAGAGAATTCATTAAAAAGCAGGAGGCACTGAAGGATGTGGAAGTTCTTTGAATGGGCATGGTCCCTAAGTTGGGGTGATGGCATAGCACTCCTAGCATGTCTATTTGTATTCTGGTATGGTAAGAAGTGGATAGACAATCGTTTCTCTGGAATGAATAAGAAGAAACGTCGTGAATTGAAAGCAGTCTTTAAGGAAGCTTTACACGAGTGGGAATCCGAGGTAGAATATCTAGGTAGACCTGGATACAAATGGGAAAACAACCAATGGGTGAAAAAAGAGAATACAGAGAAATAACTATGACTTTAAGCGCACAGGTTGAAGACAGTTTAATCGCAGCACAACAAGACTTACGCAATGCGTTATCATTCAGTGCTCGTACTGAGAAACCTTACATATCAAAGCACATCGCAGATATGATGGCACAAATTGATAATCTAATCCATATAGTTCCACTACTAGATAAAGTTGAGGATCTCAAAGATGCCCTTGAGTAAAGACTATCGTTGTCGTATTACTGAAATTGCATGTAAAGTCAGACTAGACCGAGAGGTTAGTCTTGAGGATATGGCATGGGCAACTAAGTTAATTGAGCACAACAATCAAGCACGTGGTATCTGGGAGCGACATCTAGCATGAAACTCAGATCTACAGAGGAATGGTTGGCACAATGTCCTATTCCTAACCACAATGTGCAGAAGGTATCTACACTAGACCATAGTGGTCGTACAAGTGATAAAATTATCATTGAATATAACATAGGAAACAAAAATGAAGATCTTTCTTGATACTGCTGATACGGAGATAATTCGTAAGCACTTTGCCACAGGACTGATAGATGGGGTTACCACTAACCCTAGTCTTATACTTAAAAGTGGTCGTAATCCAGAGACTGTCTATGATGAGTTAGTGGAGTTAGGTGTGCCAGACATCAGCATGGAAGTAGTTGGTACTGGAAAGGAAATGACATCAGAAGGACGAAGATTGTCCAACAAGTATGGTGATCAAGCAACTATTAAAGTTCCATGCACAAGAGGTGGTCTTGCTGCCTGTAAAATACTATCATCGGAGGGAATTAGAGTAAATGTTACGCTTATATTCAATGCTGCTCAGGCTATCTTATCTGCAAAGGCAGGTGCTCAGTACGTCTCTCCTTTTGTTGGGAGGTTGGACGATAATAGCATTGCTGGGTTGGAGGTTGTCAGATCAATAGTAGATGTGTATCGAGCACAAGGACATTTTACTACACATGTCTTAGCTGCATCTATTAGAGAGGTAAATAGAGCTGTGAGATGTTGGTACAATGGTGCTCACATCTGTACAATGCCACCTAAAGTATTTGAAGACATGTATAAGCATGTCCTCACTGA
>VTLG01005444.1_pt1 | contig 15471 bp, 17 predicted proteins | sample 4694571 | NCBI WGS metagenome assembly VTLG01 (sample SAMN12604809, study PRJNA352737) | marine metagenome | biome: ENVO:00000447; feature: ENVO:00000209|ENVO:00000569|ENVO:01000036; material: ENVO:00002151; isolation source: viral sequences binned using virsorter ...
AGGTGGTACTTTATACTGGAATGGTACAGCAGTAGGGGTTGCTGGTGGTTCCGCTATTTCTGCCTTTAATATTACAGGTGATTCAGGAACTGCTCAGTCGGTTAATGATGGAAATACAATTACTATTGCAGGAGGAACAGGGATTGCTTCAGTCGCAAGTGCAACGGATACGATTACTCTGAATATTGATGCTACAGTCGCAACTCTGACAGGAACGCAGACATTCACCAATAAAACTCTAACAACTCCTATTATAGCATCATTAAAACAGTCAGGTAGTAATACCTTGACGATGCCTGCTGCAACTGATACTTTGGTAGGTAAGGCAACTACAGATACTCTTACCAATAAGACGATTGATGCAGATGGTACTGGAAATAGTATAACAAATATTGAGAATGCAAACATCAAGGCTGCAGCTGCAATCGCAGTAAACAAACTTGCAGCTGCTACTGCATCTCGAGCATTGGTTTCTGACAGCAATGGTTTTCTCACTGCAGCCACAACAACTGCAGCTGAGATCGGATATGTCAACGGAGTGACAAGTTCAATTCAAACTCAGTTGGGTACAAAACATACTTCAGGTGCATCTCTGGACATGAATGGCACAGAGTTGATTCTGGATGCTGATGCAGACACTAGTATTACAGCTGATACAGATGACCAGATTGATATTAGAATTGGTGGTGCTGATTTGATAACATTAGGAGCAGGAGTTATTGATCTTAAAAATGCAGGATCGGTATCAAATATCAAATTTTATTGTGAAAGTTCTAATGCTCATTATACAGCATTACAATCTGCAGCTCACTCTGCATATTCTGGTAATGTGACTCTGACATTACCTACATCAACGGATACCCTTGTGGGTAAGGCAACTACTGATATTTTGACCAATAAGACAATGGGTACGTTGACAGGCTCAGTTGAGACTGTTACAGGTGATGGTTCGGGAACGGATGCAATAGCATTGACAACCCTTACATCATATTTGAATACCAGTGGTGGAACTTCTTCATTAACATTGGCTACAGGAACTACAGGTCAGATAAAAATTATCACTATGATAACTGCTGGAAATGCAGCCACACTAACAACTACTAATGGTAATCTTCTTGCAGGACAGGTTGCTAATAGTATTACATTTGATGCAGTAGGTGAGACAGCGACTCTACTTTATAATGGAACTAAATGGATCGTTACCTCAATACAGGGAGCGACAATTGGATAATGGAAAAAATTGATGAACTTTTGGGGATTACAGAGAAGGCCGTTACAGTCACCAGCCCAACCCCTGTGGTCCCTAGAACCCAAACTGAAGATGAAGACAACGATGACTTTAAGTACAGTCGAGAAAATCTTTATCATATAATAGAACGAGGTCAGGATGCACTCGATGGTATTCTTCAGGTTGCCAAAGAGACTGACCATCCTAGAGCCTACGAGGTTGCAGGACAGTTGTTGAAGACCAACGCAGAGAATACTGAGAAGTTGGTCAATCTACAAACAACCAAGAAAAAGGTTAAAGAAACTTCAGGGCCTAAGAACGTGACTAATGCACTCTTTGTCGGGTCCACGGCAGAACTTCAAAAACTTATAAAGGGAAAATAATGTGTAATAACGAAGAATGCAAATGTGAGAATTGTACTTGTGATCCATGCGAATGTACAACCGAAAATCCATGTGGATGTGATGAAAACATTTAGACAATTGATGGAAGCACAAGAGTCTTCTAATCAAATAAAAAAGATTAAAATAGTATTTGGTGAAGGAGGTTCTGCCAATGATGCCGAATGGAATTTAGGTAAAATTGAAACAGAAATAACCTTAGCAATGGGAGATCATAGCAGAGACTGTTTTGCTCTTGCTGATGATATTGGAAAATTCAATGGAATACCTAAAGAGGAAGCAGAGACATATAAAGAAACTACTACAGATGCACTAATGTATGGTATGACCAATATAATGAATGGTGGTGATGATATCTACTTTTGGACGAACGGCACAAGAATGAAGGGTGAGGTTCAAAAACATGGACTATGGCCTGCTGTATTTGAACAGGTATCACATGAGATGGTTCATGGTACAAGGTTGTTGTTATCTAAACACATGGTAAAAAGTAAGAAATGGTGGGAAGACGATTGGCCATCTATTGGTGATGATCCTAAAAAAGATAAGATAAATGAACAGGCCTTTGCATTTGCACATGGCGAAGCAATTCAACAAATGGTCACAGAGTTCTTAAAAATGGCAGAGAAGTATTTGCCAGAATTAAAGGGAAAATGAAAACTTTTAAAGAACTTATCAAAGAGTACGATGATAGGACTGATCGGTATGTAGCTGATGAGATCAAGCGAAGGAAACTTGCAAGGATTACTGTCAATGCAACTGATGATCGAAAAATGATAAAGGGTAAGGCTGACTTTACTATGGCCCATCATACAGGTAGTTCAACCATTCATGTGTATCTGAGAAAGATGCCAGGGTCTACAAAAGGAGTGGTTGCATATAATTACGAACTAAAATTCGATTGATGAGAACCTTTAGTGAAAATGTAATGTGGCAGCAGAGTCTTTCTACGAGACTCTTTGATGTTGCACAGGGATCTTCTATAGGTTTCAATGTATTTTGGATGCCATTGTCTAATTCTATAATGAACAGGATTTGGCCCAAAGAAATTCGTACTACTGTTTTCCATGTGACAAATGAGCTTGGGTATCGTTCTATTAAAAAAATGCAAGGAAGAAGATCTAGTATCTCTGCATTTTTTGAAATGAGAGGAAACTATTTTGAACAGGGGATTCAAACAAGTGGTGGGGTGGTACTAGAGTTAGATGCAAACATCCTTGGTGCGTTCAATCAAGATGTAATGAGTGCCCCAGACACTTCAGGAAGACGCTGGATACAATTAGAATTTATGAAGGGTAGGTTCGGTGAGAAAGATCTTAGTAAGTATCAAAAAGGATTGCAGGATTTAGTAGGAAATTTATTAAAAAAATACTGGCAGAAGGTTATGAATGTGTCCAGTACTCCAAGATTTCAGAAAGGTAGATACTATATTCATTGGATGAATCTTGGAATGAAGGCTAGAGAAAATGATAAGAAGACTCTTCATTTGATTATCAAAGAATATATGGATGGGGTTGAGGCTATCTACAAAAAGAATGCAACTCATCTCAGAGGTTTGTTGACAAATTATTTAAAGCTTAGGAGAACTGAAGAGGCCTGGGATGAGGTCATTGCAAATAATTTTAAAATTAAAAAGGTTTGGATACTTCCAGACAGTCGAAATTGGGGTGGTGAAATCAATGCATACGGATTGAATGAAATTGATGCATTTAAGGAAGAGGTTGAAGGAGATGGATTTCCTGTTCAAGAAACTTCTAAAATGGAAATGGAAACGTATACCAGAGGAATTGCAAAGAAATTTGCTGCAGAAGAAATTACACTTCCAATTGAAGTCGGTACAGAATTGTTGGGAGGTAGGTTCAAAAATAAGAAGATTACAGTAAAAGATATAGGCAGAAACGAAAAAGGTGACATTACTATAAATGGAAGACCACTTCTCAAATACAGGATAGCATGAAGACATACAAAGACTTTGTTCAGGAATATCACCCAGGCCGAAAGGTGACTCTACCTCAGATCAATTCTTATTTAAGTGGATTGAGTAAAATGTTGAGTGTCGCAGATGTTATTAAACATTTGAAAAATCATTTCAAACTTTCAAATGTTAAAATGGATAGAAATGGAACTAAAGTTCTAGCTATCGAAGCTGCAAAAAGAGACTATAAGGCAGAATACAAAAAATTCCAATCCTCTCCTGAGAGAATCAAGTATCGTGCAGAGCTTGTAAAGTATAATCGTGATAAGGGAACCTATGGTAATGGTGATGGTTTGGATGCTTCTCACAAGGGAGGTAAGATTGCTGGGTTTGAAAAGGAGTCCAAGAATAAAGGTCGAGCAGAAGCATCTAGACTTAAAGGTTCATCTAGAAAATGTTAAAATCATTTAAATCTTTTATCTCAGAAAATGTATCACGACAGGGTAGTTTGTCTTCTATGTTATTTGATTTTAGGCGACATTCGGTTGATGATGTATTAATACCATTGGGTTCTTCTATAATTGAAAGATTATGGCCTGATAAAATACGTTCTAAGGTATTTCATATTACCGATGGGTCTGGTGTAGAACAAATAAAAAAGATACAGAAATCAAAAAAAGCAATATCTGCATTCTTCAATATGAATAGTTATTTTTTAGAGTCAGGTATTCAGACTGATGGTGGTTTTGTTGTAGAATTGACAGGTGACATTCTTATAGCTGGGCCAGATGATCTTAACACTTTGGTAGATAACTCTGGTAGAAGATACTTGATGTTTCAAACACTTAGACAAGGTTATGATGGTGGAGGATTGGGTGGTGGTGCAAAATTAGGAGGTATGAAAAGAGATTTAATTAGTATGTTTAAACGACTTGTTGATCAGTATGATGAATGGATAGAGCCAGATCCCATTTTAGGTAATGTAAAAAATATAAAGAAAGACCCATTCTTTGCATGGGAGATGATAGGTACTAATATTAAAGCCGCACCACGCAGGACACAAAGTTTCGTATTTGGTATGGCTATTAAAGATTATCTTGATGAAATAGAGAAAGTAATGAAGAAAAACTCCAAAGTTTTGAAATCGTTATTTTATGATTATGCTAAGAATAAAATATTCAGATACGAAAAAGGCAAAGAACAATCACAATGGGATGAAATAGTGGTGAATAATTTTGTAGTCAATAAAGTACACGTTACTCCTGCATATTCTCATGATTATGAGGATGATGATACTATTCATGGATTTCCTATTATGCGATATGATGATATATGGAACTTAGAAAGATATATTCAAAAGATAACTAAAATAAAAAATGTCTGATAATGTATATCTTGGGAATCCTAATCTCAAGAGAGCGAATGTCCAAATCGAGTTTACACCAGAGCAGATTCAAGAGTATGCTCGATGTATGGAAGACCCTGCATACTTCATCGAAAGCTACATTAAGATAGTAAGTATTGATGAAGGACTTGTACCATTTTCCCTCTACCCTTTTCAAAGAGACATGGTACAGACCTTTCATACCAATCGTTTCTCCATCTGCAAACTCCCAAGACAGTCTGGTAAATCCACAACAATCATAGCATACCTTCTACACTACTGTCTTTTCAATTCGTCAGTCAATGTTGCTATTCTTGCAAACAAGGCTGCTGTTGCAAGGGATCTCTTAGGAAGGCTACAACTCGCATACGAGCATCTACCAAAGTGGTTGCAACAAGGGGTTATGACTTGGAACAAGGGATCTCTTGAGCTGGAAAACGGCTCTAAGATTCTTGCAAGTGCAACATCCTCAAGTGCAGTCAGGGGTGGATCTTACAACATCATCTTCCTTGATGAGTTTGCATACGTTCCAAATAATATTGCAGAGCAGTTCTTCAGCTCAGTCTATCCTACAATTTCCTCTGGTAAAACATCGAAGGTGATGATGGTAAGTACACCACACGGAATGAATATGTTTTACAAGATGTGGAACGATGCAGAACATGGACGAAACTCGTATGTTCCTATTGAGGTACATTGGAGTGAGGTTCCTGGCCGTGATGAAAAATGGAAACAGGAAACCATCAAGAATACAAGTGAACAACAGTTCAATGTGGAATTTGAATGTGAGTTTCTTGGGTCTGTTAATACTCTCATTGCTCCCTCAAAACTTAGAGTGTTATCCCATAATGAGCCAATCAAAACCAATGCTGGACTCAAGGTATATGAAAATCCCAATGAAGAAAGTCCTTATGTTTTAATTGTGGATGTGTCTAGAGGTATTACTAGTGACTATTCTACCTTTGTAGTGATGGATGTCTCAGAGATTCCTTACAAACAAGTTGCAGTTTATAGGGATAATGAAATCAAACCTATGAATTTTCCTCAGATTATTCACAGAGTTGCTACGGCATATAATCTTGCTTACATTCTAGTTGAGATTAATGATATTGGAGGACAGGTTGCGGATGCTCTTCAGTATGACTTGGAGTATGATAATATGATCATGACCACTATGCATGGTAGAAATGGTCAAATGGCAGGGGGTGGTTTCTCTGGAAAGAAGGCCCAATTGGGAGCAAGAACTACTAAGGCACTCAAAAAGGTAGGATGCTCTAACTTTAAAACTCTCTTGGAATCAGATAAAATTTTAATTCAGGATTTTGATACCATAGTAGAGCTGACCACTTTTGTATCTAAAGGACAATCATGGGAAGCGGATGAGGGTGCAACGGATGATATAGTGACTTGTCTTTGGTTGTTTTCTTGGCTGACAGATCAAACCTATTTCAAGGAATTAACAGATTTAGATATCAGACAAAAACTTTGGAGAGAAAAGGCAGATCTTGTAGAGCAAGATATGGCTCCATTTGGATTTGTTTTAGATGGTCTTTATGATGAGGATGGTATTCCAATAGGTGAGTCTATACATGAATATGGATCTACATTTTCTCCTGTAGTCCATTCAAATAAGGAATGGTTAGAGGATTGGTGATAACTCTATATCATTTTCTAATTTGCTCCTACAGTTCATACATACAATGATATTCTTTTGTATCCATTCCAGAATCGGTACTCTGAGTCCTTCTCTGAGTCCTTTCGATCTTGAAAAGATTCTGATTTTTTGATCGTCAGGGTGGAAGACAAGCGTACACGTTTCTGATTCCCCACAATATTTGCAGTGTTTATCGGCAAGATATTCATTGATCCAGATCTCTCTTTTTCTACGAGCTTTCCTTACTCCCTCTTTGATGGTATCTTTGTACTTCTCATAATGAGTCATAATAACATATTTATGTTATAAATGGCCCTTCTGAAAATCATTAAATGTCTAAATATAGGAGATAACACTTCTAATTAAGGAGTCAGGAATGGGTTTTCAAGTTTCGCCTGGAGTACAGGTAACAGAAAAAGACTTAACAAATGTAGTTCCTGCTGTTGCAACTTCTATTGCTGGTATAGTAATAGCTGCGGAAAAGGGTCCATGTGATCAGATTACAGCTATTGCTTCAGAAGAAGAATTAGTTTCCACATTCGGTAAACCTAAAGCAGATAATGCAGAAGATTGGTTTTGTGGAGCTAACTTTTTAGGGTATGGTAATGCTCTAAGGGTGGTTCGTTCTTCAGATAGTTCAATGAAAAATGCAGTCAGTTCAGGAACAGCAATTTTGATTAAGAATAATACCCACTATCGAGATGGTGATGGTTCTACTGGGCCTTTCGATGGTGGTTCAGCAACTGTTGGTCAGTGGGCTGCAAAAACTGCTGGAGCATGGGGAAATAGTATTAAAGTTTCCATGTGTCCTTCCGCATCTGAATTTGAACAATCAGTTAATGCAAGTGCTACTGGTAGTGTATTTGGAGCACACGCTGCGGGTGATACTCAAGTTGAGATTGATAATGGAGGATCATCGGGTGGTGGAGCTGCACTATACAATGTCGGTGACATTGTTTATTTTGGAGAAGCAGACGGACAGGAGTATAGAGTAACAGGAACATCTAACAATGTACAATCTGGTTCAGATGGATTGAACATTGAAAGATATGGAACTGCAAATAAAGCAGGTGGTTTGAAATCAGCTGTTGCAGACAATTATGGTGTTCGCAGACGATGGGAATATTACGATCAATTTGATGCAGCCCCTGGCACATCGGATTATGTAAAAGATCGTACTGGTGTTAATACCAATGATGAAATGCATATCATCATTATTGATGAGGATGGTTTAATCTCAGGTACGCCAGGAGAAGTTCTGGAAAAATGGCAAGGAGTTTCAAAACTGTCTGATGCAAAAACAGAACAAGGTAGTGCAAATTATTATGCCGATGTTCTGTATAACAGTTCAAATTATATCTACTGGATGGATCATCCTTCTGGATATAACACAAGTGCAAATGAAGCATGGGGTCAGACAATTGAGGGATTAAGAGCTGCTAGTTCTACAGACATTATTACAAATGCATCTTCAATTACAAATGTTTCTATGACAGGTGGGGTTGACTCATTTACAATCACAGATTCATCTGCTTTGGATGGAATTAACAGATTTAAGGATACTGAAACAGTTGATTTGAATCTTTTTGTTTGTGGTAAAGCAAATGCAACTCAGGCAGGATATGCTTTGGATATGTGTACAGATCGTAAAGATGCTGTTGCATTCGTATCACCAGAACTTGCAGATGTTGTTCAGGTTGCAACGGAGACTGCTCAAACATCAAATGTTAAAGCATTCTTTGATGGTCTAACATCAACATCTTATGGTTTCTTTGACAGTGGTTACAAGTACCAGTATGACAAGTACAATGATACTTATCGCTGGGTGCCATTGAATGGTGATATGGCAGGTCTTTGTGCAAGAACAGATTTGATTGCAGATCCTTGGTTCTCGCCAGGTGGTTTCAATCGTGGACAAATTAGGGGAGTTGTAAAACTTGCTTATAATCCACAGCAATCAAACAGAGACATTCTGTATCGCTCAAGGATTAATCCTGTAGTTACGTTTCCAGGGCAGGGTACACTTCTGTATGGAGACAAAACTGCTCAGTCGAAACCAAGTGCATTTGATAGAATCAATGTACGAAGATTGTTTATCACTATTGAGAAAGCAATCGCAACTGCTTCTAAGTTTCAGTTGTTTGAGTTCAATGATGAGTTCACACGAGCCGGATTTAGAAATATGGTCGAGCCTTTCTTGCGAGATGTGCAAGGTCGAAGAGGTATTACCGATTTTCTGGTTGTTTGTGACAGCACAAACAATACTGGTTCAGTCATTGATCGTAACGAGTTTATTGCTGACATTTATGTTAAGCCTGCTCGGTCTATTAACTTTATTTCTCTGAATTTCATCGCCACGAAAACTGGTGTTGCGTTCAGTGAAGTAGTTGGGGCATAGGAGGTATAAATGGCTAATATAAATGATTTTAAAGCAGTTTTAAAAGGTGGTGGTGCAAGAGCTAATCAGTTCTCCGTCACCATGCCTATTCCAGGCTATGCAGCTGTCGGTGGTGAGACACGAACAATGTCGTATCTTTGTCGAACAGCACAATTACCTGGGCAGACTTTAGGTGAAATCGGAGTCCCATTTAGAGGTAGATTACTGTATATTGCTGGTGATCGTTCCTTTGAAACATGGGCTATCACTGTTATTAATGATACCGATTTCTTGATTCGTAATGCAATGGAACGATGGATGAATGGTATTAATGCTATGTCGGACAACAGTGGATTGGAAAATCCTGCTGACTATCAAGTTGATGCATTTGTAGATCAACTGGATCGTGCTGGCAATGTCATTAAGTCCCATACATTCAGAGGGATGTGGCCAACAACTTTAGACAATATCGATTTGGGATATGATACCAACGATAGTGTTGAAGAGTTTGGTATAACCTTTAGATATCAATTCCACGAATCAAATACTACAACATAAGCTTCCGTATAAATATTTAATATTGATTACGGAGATTTATGGCACAATTATTTGGTTTTCAGATAACTAGAGCCAAAGACAAGCAGGGAGAACTTAACGAACCAAGTTTTGTTCTCCCCGATCTTGATGATGGCGCAACTACTTCTGCTGGTTTCTACAGCGAATTTCTAGACATAGAGGGTCAGACTAAAAATGAGTATGACCTTATCAAAAGGTATCGGTCTACGGCAGAACACCCAGAATGTGATTTTGCAATAGAAGATATTATCAATGAAGCAGTCAATACTGAAGAATTGAAACAGCCTGTGTCGATTGTCACAGATAGCCTACCATATTCTCCAAAAGTTAAAAATAGAATCAAACAAGAATTTCAACAAGTGCTCCGCCTTTTGGACTTTAATAATAAGGCACATGATATTTTTAGACGATGGTATATTGACGGAAGGTTACATTATCACAAAATTATAGATGAATCTGATCCAAAAAAAGGTATACAAGAGTTAAGATATGTAGATTCACTGAAAATAAAAAGAGTAAAAAAAGTAGACAAGACAGTAACAAAAAAAGGATCACCTTCCGTAAGAGTATTAGAAGAATATTTTTTATATAACGAAAAGGGCATGAATCAGACTCAAGGTGGAGCAATGAAGATCACTTCTGATGCGATTGCATTTTGTCCATCTGGGATGTTCGATCCTACACGAAATCTAGTTTTATCTTTCCTTCATAAAGCAATCAAACCAGTAAACCAACTCAGAATGATTGAGGATGCAGTTGTGATTTATAGGATCGCAAGAGCTCCTGAACGAAGAATTTTCTATATTGATGTTGGAAATTTACCGAAGGTCAAGGCAGAACAGTATCTTAAAGATGTAATGAATCGATACCGAAACAAGTTGGTGTACAACTCAGCAACTGGTGAAATTCGTGATGACCGCAGTCAGATGAGTATGCTTGAAGATTTCTGGCTTCCACGAAGAGAGGGTGGGAGAGGTACTGAAATTTCCACTTTGCCAGGAGGACAAAATCTTGGTGAGGTAGAGGATATTCTTTATTTCCAAAGAAAACTGTACAGGTCTTTAAATATCCCTGTAAGCAGACTAGAGGGTGAGCAAGGTTTCAGTCTGGGTCGAGGATCAGAAATTACAAGAGATGAAGTCAAATTTACTAAGTTTATCCAGAAAATCCGAAAGAAGTTTAATATTCTCTTTAATGACATACTTAGAACACAATTATTGTTAAAAGGTGTCATTGCTGACGAAGATTGGAAGCAAATACGAGAGAATCTATCATATACCTATACAAAAGACGGCCATTATGCAGAGATGAGAGACATGGATCTGCTTAATGACCGATTAAATTTACTAAATATGATGGAACCCTATATTGGCCAGTGGTTTTCCAAGGAATATGTTCAGAAACACGTTTTCCGTATGTCAGAGGATGACATAGAGAAAATGCAAGAACAGATTGAAAAGGAATCGGAAGAAGGGGATACAGGAGAGGTTCCTGGCTTTGAACCACCTCCGCCAGAAGAAGAGCCTCCACCAGAGGAAGTACCACCTCAAGAAGTTCCCCCAGAGGAACTTCCGCCAGAGGAGGAAGAAGAATTTCAAATGATAACATAAGGAGATTAGATTATGGCACATATTCATGATATGGTAAACGCACTAGTTCAAGACGATAAAGTTGAGGCAGAGAGTGCATTCAAAGCAGACATGGCTACAAAAATAGGTCATGCATTAGATCAAAAGCGAATTGAGGTTGCTAATTCTTTAGTTAAACAGCACGTTCCTACTGTACCAGATGAAGAAGAAGTTTGAAGAGTTAAGGCAAGCAGTTGCTGAAAAAGACGAACATAAGAAGTCTAATGAGTACAAGAAACTCACTCCCAAAATGAAGAGTGCAGTTGATGCCTTGTTCAAGACTATGGAGGGAAATCCAGGCGATATGTTAAGTACATTTGACAAAACAGTAAAATCTATCGCAAAGAAATATGGTGTCAAAGATAGGGACATTATGAACTATTTCGATAAAGAAATGCTCACAATTTAGGAGAAACAATGTACAAATTAAAGGGTGCAGCCACACCACATACTAGTGGTGATGGTACAGATAATATAGGAAATGCTGATGCTTTATATATTTTAGCAGAAGCAGACACAACAATTACAGTTGCTGCTTCTGCCGGCACATCACCATACGCAGGGAGTATTAAATTAAAGAATGGTCAGGCAATTACTCTTGCAAAACAAGCAGCAGATACAATAGCAACAACTGGTAATATTAGTTGTACTAAAATTGCCTTTCATTGGTAGGAGAAAAAAATGAAATTAATCACAGAAATGTACGATGACTTTGAGGTTTTGCAAGAAGGAGATTCTAAATCTACCAAGATTAAAGGAATTTTCATGCAGGCCGAGACAAAGAACAGAAATGGGAGGGTTTATCCTATGGAAGTTTTAGGAAAAGAAGTCGGAAGGTACAATAAGGAACTAGTTGAGAAGAAACGTGCTTTCGGAGAACTAGGTCATCCAGACGGACCTACTGTCAATCTGGATAGGGTTTCTCATTTAATTGAGGAATTATATCCCGAAGGTAAGAATATCATCGGGAAAGCAAAGATTCTTGACACACCTAATGGTAAGATTGTCAAAGAATTGCTAAATGCAGGTGCAAAACTTGGAGTCTCTAGTAGAGGAATGGGAACACTTGAAAAGAGGGAAAATGCAAACTATGTCGGAAAAGATTTTTATCTTGCAACGGCAGGTGATATTGTTGCTGATCCTTCTGCACCAGAAGCGTTTGTGGAAGGAATTATGGAAGGTAAGGAGTGGATTTGGGACAATGGGATTCTTAGAGAGTCCGAAGTTGCTCGAATTCATAGACTTGCATCCGCAAATAAACAGGCAGAAGCCTTTGAAGCGTTCCTTTCAAAACTCTAATCTTATAAATATAATTAACAAATTTACTCAGGAGACTTAAAAATGTCTGAAAAACTCGATAAAGAAATGGAAGATGTGGTTGAGTTAGAAGAAGCCGATGCTGCAACAGCAAAAACTGATGATCACGGCGATGCAGTTACTAAACCAACTGACAAGAAGAAAGACTTAGCCAAGGGAGCCCCAAAGGCAACCCCACCAAAAACACATTCTAGTGATGCTTCACCAAGCACAGGATCACCTAAACTCAAATCAGAAATGGTTCAGGGATTAGCTGCTCACATCAAGGGACTGAAGAAAGAGGAACTTGAAGCTCTTTACAACAATGTTCTAATTGAACAGGAAGATGAAGAGGAAGAAGAATCTGATGAAGATGATGAAGAAGAAGCACCTAAGAAGAAAAATGGTAATGGTAACGGAAAACCTGAAGCAGAAGCTGAAGAGAAAAAAGTTAAAGAGTCAATCGAAGATCGAATTGACATGATTGATGTCTCTGATGATGTTAATGCTCTTGTTGATGGTGAGGAGCTTTCCGAAGAATTTAAAACAAAGGCTGCAACAATTTTTGAATCAGCAGTCAAATCCAAAGTTCGTTCTGAATTGGAGAGAATCCAAGAACAAAACAACGAAATCATGGAAGATCTTGCAGAGAACACAATGGGTGATCTCGTTGAGAAGGTCGATGACTACATGAATTATGTTGTCGAACAATGGATGGAAGACAATCAATTAGCCATTGAGCGTGGACTCAAAGGTGAGATTGCAGAAGACTTTATTGGTGGTATGAAACAATTGTTTGAAGACCACTATATTGATGTTCCAGATGAGAAGTATGACATTCTGGAAGCCAACCTTTCGCGTATCGAAGAGTTGGAGAATAAACTTAACAAACAGATGGAAGAGAATGTCCAGTTGAAAAAGCAAAAAGGTGAACTTGTAAAAGAATCACTTATTGCTAATATTGCTGATGGGATGACTGATACTGAAACTGAGAAGTTCCAAAGTCTGGTTGAGGATGTAGAATTTTCTGATGAGGAATCTTATAGTGAGAAACTTCAAACAATCAGAGAAAGCTATTTTGGATCTGGAGAAGTTGAAAACCAACAGGTTTTGACAGAAGAAGGATCTGAAACTGAAACGCAAGAAGAAGTATCCACATCGATGGCCCAATATTTGAAGGCTATCTCAAGGGATAACTCCCGAGCGAAAAAATAATCTGAATACTTTTTAAGGAGAATTTATGTATAATTCAGAAAATCTTCAAGAGAAGTGGCAACCAGTTTTGAATCATCCCGATCTCCCAGAGATCACTGATTCCTATAAACGTGCTGTTACCTCAGTAATCTTGGAGAATCAAGAGCGAGAGCTCAAAGAACAACGACAAATGTTGGCTGAAGCCGAAATGGCAACTGGTGCTGGCATTGCAAATTGGGACCCAGTTCTGATTTCTTTAGTTCGTAGGTCAATGCCTAATTTGATGGCATACGATGTCTGCGGTGTTCAACCAATGACAGGCCCAACTGGTCTTGTTTTCGCTATGAAAGCAAGGATTGGTGGTGTTGCTGTTAATAGTGACGAAGCATTGTTTGACGAAGCAGATACTGAAAATTCAGTATCCGCTGGTTTGTCTAATGCTAATGGTAGACAAAAAGGTACAAACCCAGGCGTGTTGAATGACGCAAATCCAACTGTTCCTAATTCAACAACTGGTGGTGTTCCAGATATTTGGGGTGCTAATACTGCCAATGCTAGTTATGCTACTGGTGGTGGTATGACAACTGCTCAAGGTGAAGTAACAGGGTCAAGTTCTAAAGAATTTACTGACATGGGTTTCACCATTGAGAAAACATCAGTTACAGCAAGGACACGTGCTTTGCGTGCTGCATACACAATGGAATTGGCACAAGATCTGAAAGCAATTCATGGTCTGGATGCTGAGTCCGAATTGTCGAATATGCTTTCCACAGAGATCTTAGCTGAGATCAATCGTGAAGTTATTCGTTCAATTTATGCTGTTGCCGTTGCTGGTGCTCAAAACACAACAAATGCTGGTCGGTTCGACATGGATACAGACTCCAATGGTCGTTGGTCAGTTGAGAAGTTCAAAGGACTTCTGTTTGCAATCGAGCGTGATTGTAATGCTATCGGTATCAAAACACGACGCGGTAAGGGTAATATCCTTATGTGTTCCGCTGATGTTGCTTCTGCAATGTCAATGGCTGGTGTTCTTGATGTTGGTGGTAGTTTAGGTGCCGGAAACATGAATGTTGATCCTTCCCCAAGTGGAAGCACATTCGCTGGAACAATCAATGGTCGAATTAAGGTCTATGTTGATCCTTATAACACTGTTGTTGGTACAGGTCAAAATGAGTGGTATGTCGCTGGTTATCGCGGTTCATCTGCTTATGATGCCGGTCTGTTCTATTGCCCATACGTTCCATTGCAAATGGTTCGTGCGGTCTCCGAGAGCACATTCCAACCACGAATTGCGTTTAAGACACGTTATGGTATGGTTGAGAATCCATTCTCTGGTGCTACTTATTCTGGTGCTGTACCAGATCAGTCTACTAACGATTCTGATTCGTTCCAAGATAGTAAGAACGAGTATTATCGCAGAGTTCGCGTAGAAAACCTCATGTAATCCATGAGTTATTAAAGGGGGGTAAAAGAGGCCCCCCTTTTCCTTCCTAAATACTTGTAGAGGAATTTATGGCCGATACAAGTCAACCCACTGTTTTAGATTACGCTTCTCCGAATACTTGGAGATTTAACCTTGCAAGATTTGCCCCTAGTCACATGGTTTTGTGTCAATGGTAATATCCCAGGCATTAATTTAGGTGAAGCACAATATCCAACTCCTATGGCAGACATAGGAATTACAGGTGACAAACTGACCTATGAAACTCTAAATATCACTTTTCTGGTTGATGAGGAGTTAAAAAATTACAGAGAATTATGGGATTGGATGGTAGGGATTGGTTTTCCCAAACAACATAAGCAATGGGAAACAGC
>VTLG01016886.1_pt1 | contig 15468 bp, 17 predicted proteins | sample 4694571 | NCBI WGS metagenome assembly VTLG01 (sample SAMN12604809, study PRJNA352737) | marine metagenome | biome: ENVO:00000447; feature: ENVO:00000209|ENVO:00000569|ENVO:01000036; material: ENVO:00002151; isolation source: viral sequences binned using virsorter ...
CAAAATAAACCACACCCAACAAACCACACCAACGACCGGCCCCCCACCACGGGGGGCCGAATCGCGTCTGCGTTGATGTGAGATGTTTGGCGTTTCGTTGTTGGGTGTTGTGGGATCTGTTGTTGTGGTGCGCTATTGTCGGACGTAATGGTTGGCGCGCTAATCATAAGGAGCGTTTGAGATGCCACAGCCACCGGTACCTGAGTGGAAGATCGAGGAGATCGAGAAGTGGTACGCGGATGGCGATGATTTGCGGACGTTGGCTGGTGTTGGGGATGCGTTGGCGTTGAGTCGTGAGACGGTGCGGAAGTATCGGGACAAGGCGCGTGAACGCAAGATCGAGGAGCGGTTCGGGAATCCGGCGGCGTTTCAGCAGGCGTGCTTGGACGATTTAGAGGATCTGATGTATGTGGCGGCGTCTGCGGCTGCGAAGTGCAGTGAGGAAGATGACACGCGTGGTCAGGCGATGTTTATGGCGGAGCGCCGTCAAAGTGTTTTGGCTGCGGCGAAGGTTGCTGGTTTGGATCGTGTCGGTGTGCAGATCTCTGGGCCTGATGGTGGTGCTGTTCACGTCAGTTTGGGGTCGAGCATGTTGGAGGTGTTGGTTGATGTGGCGAACGAGTTCAAGCAGGAGCTTCCATCGAACTTGGAAGCGATTGAAGCTGACGTTGTAGATCAGGCTCAAACAAATGGGCAAGCGAACGGTCATGCCTCCTCCTGATCAGTCACTCCAAACCTTCCTTGGTGCTAACTGGTCGCAGGAGGCTCGCTTAGAGGTCGAGAAGCGTTTGCGTGACAAGTTGGGCGAGAACTATGACCCGGAGCTTCTGCGGTGCTCCTGGTGGCTATACAAGCGCCAGGGGCAGACAACACCGGCTGGTGATTGGCGAGTCTGGCTGATTTTGGCTGGACGTGGATGGGGCAAGACCCGAACCGGCGCAGAGTTCATACGTGAACAAGTCGATTCGGGCACTGTGAGTCATATCGCTTTGGTTGGTCCAACAGCGGGCGATGTGCGTGACACGATGGTCGAAGGCGAATCAGGTTTGTTGTCGATCTACCCAGGACATCAGCGACCACGGTACGAACCATCGAAGCGTCGAGTCACGTTTCATAATGGGGCAATGGCGACAGCGTTCTCAGCGGATGAGCCTGACCGGTTACGTGGACCGAACCACGATCTTGCTTGGGCTGATGAGTTGGCGGCGTGGCGGTACCCCGAGGCGTGGGACATGCTGCAACTCGGTTTGCGGATCGGGGCGCAACCTCGAACTGTGGTGACGACGACACCGAAGCCGATACCGCTGGTGAGACGTTTGATTGGCACTGAAGACGGAACTGTTCACATGACACGCGGTTCGACGTTCGACAATCGAGCCAACCTGGCGTCAGCGTTCCTTGATGAAGTGATCGCTAGGTATGAGGGCACACGGCTAGGTCGCCAAGAGTTGTACGCCGAAGTGCTTGATGATGTCGAAGGCGCGTTGTGGAGCCGTGATCTTCTTGAAGAACATCGGGTGACGCAGGTGCCAAACATTGCGCGCCTGGTGGTGGCTGTTGATCCTGCGGCTGGTTCGAAGGAACACAACGCGGAGACAGGGATCGTTGTTGTTGGTCTTGGTGACGACGGCCACGGCTACGTCATTGACGATGTATCGCTGAGGGGAACGCCGAATGATTGGGGACGTGCTGCGGTTGCTGCGTATCATCGCCATGAAGCTGATCTGATTGTTGCTGAAGGTAATCAGGGTGGTGACATGGTGTCGCATACTTTGAGGACGGTTGATCCTGCGGTGCCGGTGAAGATGGTTCATGCTTCGAGGGGTAAGCGAACGAGGGCGGAACCGGTGTCGGCGTTGTATGAGCAGGGGCGCGTTCATCATCTTGGTTTTCATGGTGAGTTGGAGGATCAGTTGTGTTCGTGGGTTCCTGATCATGCGATATCGCCGGATAGGTTGGATGCGTTGGTGTGGGGTGTGACTGAGGTTTTGGTGCGTGGTTTGAGGGAGGTGCCTGCGGTGGTGCCGGTGTCGATGACTGCGCCTTCTCAGTGGCGGTTGTGAAAAGGTTTTGAACAAATCCCCTAAATTGGTGCGCAAGGGGTAGCCCTGGTGTTATAGTTAGGACATGGCAACAACCACTTACCTCCACCAACTGATCGCAGCAGGCGAACTAGTCGCTGTTGGTTATGACGCTGACATCGACGCGCTGGACGTCGTTGAGATGACTCGCACTCGTCGGGACGGCAAGACCTACCGCACCTACTACCGAGTGTGGGAAATGCCATACGGCCAGAAGTTCGCAAATACCGAACGTCGAATTGTATTCAACGGCTGGAAGGTCACCACTTCTGATCCTTTTGGTTACGCTGAATTTCCCGGAGAAATTCACCTGCCTCGCTGCGAGGCTGAAGGTTCGTTTAGCGGTCGCCTGAATTGCGGAGTGACCAATATCTACCGGATGGCGGTCTGATGGCTGGCAAGATCTGGGTCGATCAAGAAGGCAACCGTTACCGCAGGCACTTCGAGTCGAAGGTCAGCACAAACAAACTAAGCGGGACACATATTGGGGTCTTTGCCATACGCGATATCGAGGGAATCTCATGGGACGCCGTTTGTTTGGATCACGGCCAGTGCATGAGTTTCGAAACCTTGACATCGGCATTGCATCACAGCACGGTCCCTGAATGGTGCGCATACTGCCACCACAAAATTTGGAACGAGTGCGGACCAGACTGCAATGATCTCCACTACTACCCATATGAGGAATGCAAGCTCGATGAAACCTCGGGCGACGACCCATCCCTAGACGCTCGTTGGTTGTACCACGGATGGAACCTAGAAATTGGGACTCGTTACCGATTCGAGCTAATCGAAGATGAGGTGCTAATCTGATTCCACACAACTGAACGGCTCCGCTGATCACGCATCGCGTCGAGCCGACAGGAGGAACTCATGACACAGCTAGCTGAAACTCTCAGCCGGATCGCAAATCAAGCTGATTCCGCTGCCGCCGTCGCAGAAGGCTCTCCCGTATTTGGCAATCCTGTCCGATACTGCGAAGCGCTCGGCCAAACCATTGAGGACTTGCTCGAAGAAATTCGCTCCAAGCTCTCGCCTAAGGAGTGGTCTAAACCCAGCGACCCATAGACCACAGCGCAATCATCTGCGTGTTTCTCAAATTCTGAGCACCAAGGACAGGGCGAAGCCATACGGCGATGCTACCCTCGGGTCAGCAGTAGTGACCTTCGTGTCCGAACCAGGAGCAATCCGATGTCGGACGCAGATGAGTTGGCCGCCAAACTTAGAGCCATTGCCAACGAAGTCGAGGGAACCTCTGTGTCAGTCACCGACAAGGCCCAAGCAGCCGTAGGAAAAGCAGAAGAAGCCGTATCGAAGTTCAGATCGCTGTTGCAGTCGATCACGGACAACATCGCCTGGATCGCTGGTTTACCAGCCGTCCTCGGTGGTGGATTCGGTTTCCTCAAAACCAACGCTGACGAGTCAGCAGCAACCGACTGGCAAATCAACCAATTAACCGAACGCGTCGCTGAGTTGGAGTCGCAGAACAATCTGCTTGGTGACGGCACGAAAAACTTTTCACTGAATCTGGGGGATGCCCCAGGCGGCAGTATGACCGCAGCGATTGTTTTCGTGTTCCTTGGCGTGCTTATTGTCGGAGCAGTCTGGTGGCAAAAACGAAGGCGAAGCGTCTAGCTCGCCTCACAAGCGTTCTCGCAGGCGCAATCCTCCTGGTAACAGGTTGCAGCGGAGGCACACCGACGCGCCCAGAAACGACCGCAGGGGCTGTCTCGGATGTAACCGCGCAGCCAATTACTGTTGATACGACACCGCCAGTGGAATCAGGTCTTGAAGTCAGTCAGGTTGTGACGTTGGACTACAAGCCGGGTAACGACGGCTTCGGGTTCGCGAACTACGGCGGTGGGAACGCGCCAGCAGCACTCACCGTCAACTTGGCTCGGCGGTTGTATGGCGACGATCAAGCGTGCGCGTCAGTTAATGATGCTGGTGAGTGCACGCCGCAACCGGTAATGCTTCAGTTGATTGAGCAAGCCAACCGGGCTATGGCTGGTGGACTCTGTGAAGGGTTCGCTGTTCTTTCCCTTCGCTTGTATCAGGAGGGTGGGACAACGAGCCTGCTCGGTCAGGAAGCTCTGGTTGCTGCGTTGGAGCAAGGCGATCCCCGTGTCGCTGCTGAACTGGCGTTCTGGTTTGTTACCCAGTTCGCTTCCGAAACCCAGGCGGCCGCGGCGTTCTACCGTGAGCAATCCCCTTCGGAGATTGTTGCCACGCTCGCTGATGACTTCGCTAACCCAGCGACCGCCGCGGGTTACACCTTGGGCCTGTATTCAGCGGAGGGCGGGCACGCTGTCACCCCGTACGCAGTCGAAGCAATCGACGCTGGCAGTCGGATCTACATTTATGACTCGAACTGGCCCACAGAGACACGGTGGATTGACGTTGTTGACAACGTGTGGACGTATGCGCTGGCTGCGACTAATCCAAGCGAGGCAGCATCAGCGTGGACGGGTAGCACCGGTACGTTGGAGCTAACGCCGATGGCTTCGAGGCAACCTCCGTTCTCGTGTGCGTTCTGTCCTCGAAGCGACGGCACGAAATCAATGACACTCCTGACCGCTGCCGGGTCGTCGGATAGCCAGATCGCGTTGCAGGTTGTTGATGATCAAGGCAGACGGCTCGGCGTATTCGATGGCGAGTTGGTCAACGAGATCCCTGGTGCGGTGTATCGGTACATCGCGACATCCAGTACCGCAGATCCCGTACTGATTCTGTTGCCCGCGTCTGTGGAGAACTACACGGCGGATGTGGAAACTGTGGATGACAGCACTGATGGTGCGATATCGCTGTTCGTTGCTCAGGACGGAGCAGCAGCGCGTGTCGAAACCACGATCGCTGACATCACCGACGAGGCCGACGACGAACCAGTGTTGGCGGTTACTGAGGACGAGGGCTACGAGATCAACGACCTTGACGAAGCGGCGGTCGATATCGCTGACCAAAACGTGTCGGTGAGCGTCGTCATTCAAGATGACCAAGAATTAGCGTTCCAATTCGCTGCTCCTCCACAACCAACAGAACCACCTGAGAGCGACGCTGCGCCAGAGATAGGCGCTGATGCACCAGAAGCCCCAGAAGTCGTTACAGCGCCGCAGATAACGCTCTCAATCGCAACGGATGATGGTGAACGGGTAGCAGAGATCGAAATTATGCAGGATGAGGCGGACGCGCCTGAAGAAATCGTCATCGAGATCGATGAGGAAGGTGAGGTGGAGCTTGTTTCCGAGGAGATTGAAGCGCGCCCTGCGACGATTGTGGCTGAGATGCGCGAGTTGGTGGAGGAACGACTAGCCGAAGAACCAGACGAAGAAGATTTGTGGTTCGAGGAACCAGAAGAAGGCGAAGAAGATCCGTTCATTCTCGACTTGGAAGATGACTTCTGGGATGAGGAAGTCTGGGAGGACGACTGGCACGAACAAGATGACGACTGGGTTTGGGTCGAATCCGACGACTTCGTGGAATGGATCGAAGAAGAAGGCGCGGAATCTCTTGGTGAGTTACTTGATGACGAGTTCCTCGAAGAAATGGAACTGATCATTGAGCGAACCGAAGAACTGGTTGACGAACTACCAGATCGTGTTGAAGGCGAATGGAGCGACGACGGCTGGACCGTTGAAATAGAAATCGTTGAAGCAGACGATGAGCTAATTGTTGTCGAAGATCTGTTGCCGCCAATCGAGGAACGGCCCGACGACCCAGAAGAAGAAACGCATGACGGCATCTTAGATCCGTTACCAGATTCGACGATCCCTGATTGGGATGATGACTGGTGGAATGATGACGAAGAAATTGAAGAAGACCCTGGGGAAGAACCAGAGTTGATGCTGCCGGAATGGGAAACTGATGAGGATGCCTGGCCTAACGACGAACCTGAGTTACCTGAGATCGACGAGGAACTTCCCGATGAGGTTGAGGAACCGGATAGTGAAATACCGTTGGGAGAAGAACCAGAGCCGGAGGAACCACCCGACGAACTGGATTCCCTTGACGAACTACCTGATGAGGAACCCGAACCTGAACCACCAGAACCAGAACCAGAACCAGAGCCAGAGCCGCCGCCACAACCATCGTGGGACGGAGGCACAGAAACAACTTGGGAAGATCTAGCTGACCAGGTGAGTACCGAAACGGAAACGACTACAGCCGTCAACGTCACGTCCACGCTTGGCTTCAACTCCAACGACGGTTATTGGTATCAGGAAGTCACAACAGCAACAACGGTCACTGAAACCGAAACCGTCAGCACGATCTCCGGCACTCGACTTAGGACGTATTCGTGGTATTGCTATGACGACGGACTTGGAAACGGTGGATGCGATGACGGCACCTCTTACGGAGAAACGCAGTCAACAACGACGGTTGCCGATCCGAATGTGGTGAGCACAAGCACAACGGAAGTCGTCACGTCGATTCCAGCTAACTGCTCCCAGGGTGGATGGACTGGGTTCGGTGACTGGTGCATCGTCGGCAACTGGAACACCGGCTTTCCAGATCAACGCAGCGAACGAGAAGTGGTGACATTCACCGTTCCCGACGATCCGAGCGTTACCGGGGAACGGCGACGCATCGTCATTGAGGCTGAATCGAATCTGGAGTACGGCCAGTTCAACACAAACAACCAGCACGCCGACCCCTACGTCTACCTGTACGAGGACGACGACCCTGACCTTGGTGACCATACCGGCGATCTTGACGAGTACACGCGAGGCACGTTTATCGAATCCGATGATGACGGTGGCCGAGATTGTTCAATCGGCGGTGACTCACATCCATGCAACAACCCACCGGCAAACGCAGTTGACGAAGATGAGTTCCCGAACGACACCATTGTTGGTTACGAGGAGCCGCGCCCAGTCATCCAAAACGTATCGAATGCCTGGGACGCTGAGATCGACAGACTCATGGAACCAGGCGACTACGCTGTCGAAGGAACCGTTTACAACAACGCCAACGCTGGCTGGTATCGGCTCACCATTAGCGACGAGACAGAAGAAAGTAGTGGCTCCTGATGTATGAATACGCAGCAACGATTGACCGGGTAGTTGATGGTGACACCGTTGACGTAATCCTCGACCTTGGTTTCTCGATTCGGTATCAGGCTCGTATTCGTTTGCTTGGGATCAACACTCCAGAATCCCGCACGAGAGACAAAGCTGAAAAAGCACTCGGGTTAGCTGCGAAAGATTACGTCGTTGCTTGGTGCGAAGCTCAGGAAGCAATCAAGATTCAGACCAGTCTCGATAAACGCGGCAAGTTCGGTCGCGTCCTCGGACGCGTTATTGGTGACGACGAAGGCTGCCTGAACGATGTCCTGGTGGACGAGGGCCACGCAGAAGTTTACGACGGTGGGAAACGGTAGATCTGAGCGTCCTCGGTGGCAGGCAGATTAGCGACCACCTCATCCAAGATTTCTTCCGTGATGTAATCCCTGCCCGATGGTGTGTCGTTGTCAGCGAGATGATCGCGCAAACAGAAATAGCAGACGCGATCTAGACCGATGAGTAGAGTGACGCCTTGCGGCAGATCACGTTCCTCTAAGCAGTGCGCGCAAGGATGTTCGACGGTTGGGTCGGGTGGCTCGAAGTCGCCCATGCCAGGAAGATCGAAGTCATTCATCACAACAACCTAGCACCGAGGGATACCCCTTCGTTCCTAAAAAGAGAATCACCTCGCACCGAAGTGCGAGGCGATCCTTTTAAAGCTTCTGGGCTTCAAGAACAATCAGCGTACCACCTCCTCCAATTGGATAACTTGTCCGACGGACCAGACTTTGTGGTAGTGCCGTCCGTCAGCGTGACGGAAATCAACGCCAACGCATTTCCCGTGAACTTCAGCAGGATCGGTTACTGTCCAAGCTTCTGGGCCGTAACCCGAGTTGAATAGCTTGTGATCGCCGGTGGTGATGTGCTGGGCCTCCTTGTAGAACTTGCCGTCGATTTCGACGAGGTTCGGATCGGTCATTAGATCAGTTCTCCTAGAATCCTGAAGATCCAGAGGATTGAATCGGCAACTGCTATTTGGACCTTCAAGCTGGTGAGTGGTGCTGCTGCCATGACTATAAGTATATAGCATGGGGTACCCATTGCAAGTGAAACAGGGGTATTTCTTCAAATTTCTTTTGAACTTTGAATGTGCGATGTGGGGAGAGTTACTGCTCCCAGAAAGTAAAGACACACGCGCGGTCTACAACATGGCTATACTCGCAAACCCAGCAACCACTAGAGACAGCAGCCACCATCAAACACAAACAACAGAACGACCACGCTCACTTTCTCCCCTCGCCGTTGTGCGAGGAGAGAAGTGGCGTAGACAAAAGACTGGCATACGTCAGTCTCCAACTATCAAGCGAAGGAGCTTGACATGATTACACATCCAGTGATGACCCCAGCAGAAGCACAGGAACTGCTGGATAAACACAACACAAGGAATCGGACAGTGCGTCCAAGGGTTGTCGAGGAATACACTCGAACGATTCTTCGTGACAGATGGCAAGACCATTTGCAGAACGCTGTGCAGATCGACACCGAGGGCATATTGATCGACGGCCAGCACCGTTTGCTAGCGATCATTGCTGCCGAAAAAGCTGTACCCCTTGGAGTTGAGTACGACGTGCCTCCAGAGATAGTTGAGATCATCGACCGGGGATCACCGCGTCGGGTCAGTGACCTACCAGCGCTTGCCCACATCAAGAACAAGAACCTCGTTGCCAGTGTTGCCAAGGTGCTGTTGGGTGAGGACGAAGGTTTCGCTTTGTACGATTACACCGGGCCGTCGCGGTTCTCTCACCAAGAGGTCGGCGATTTCATCTTGAAGAACGAGGACGAGATCGTCGCTGGTACGCTGCTCGTCTATCACGGCCTGATGCTCAGGATTCAACGTAAGGCGATCGCGATCTTTGGGATACGTGCATTGCGGGATCATTCTGCGGAGGTCGTAGAGGAGTTCGTGAAGGATCTGGGGACAGGTGCAGGGTTAGCTATGGGTGATCCGCGGCTGGCTGCTCGACAATGGTTCATGCGTTACGGTCCAGATGACCGGAAATGGGAATCCCATTACTCGATACTGGTTAAGGCTTTCAACAAATGGTTGAAGGGCGAAACTGAGTCCAAGTATTTCAAAGCGTGGGATCGTCTTGCTCCGAATGCGTTTTCACATTTCCCTGAGATTGCTAAATCGTAGCTAACCGAAAACGCGAAAGGAGCCGGTCGATAGTGACCGGCTCCTTCGTGGTTTTGGTTGTGGGTATCAGTCCTCCAGTCCTTGACAGTTTGTGGCCCAGACGCTGCTAGGCAGGAATCCGATCAAGACGCCTTTGAATGGTCCCTTGGCAACTTTGCCGTGGCCGAGTAGGTGACGAGTGACGCCGTTCTCAACGTAGGTGTAAACCTCGTCTGTCACTCGGATCAGGAATGTTGTAGAGCCACTGGCGGCGATGGCTGAAGTGTTGATGCCAGCGGCGATGTTGGGATCGTTGACATCAACGATCAAGATTTCGCCTTTGGCGATCTCTGTGGCGGATACTGACATGGTGACCTCCTGGGTCGTGGTTGCTGTCACCAACAACTATAACAGCATGGGGAACCCCTTGCACGTTATTTCCAAGATAATCCAAGATTCTTTACGAACGCGTTAAGGTACATAGCGCTCAAAGCGCTAACAGGTAGGGTCGTAATCATTCCGTAACGGAGGATTTGGATGACTGATCCCGGCTTTGAACGCACCATCGGCAAAGCGCGACCAACCTCAACAGACTTCATGGAGGTCGGCACGTCTGGCCTCATCCAGTATGGAGGCAAAGTCCAAGAGGACTTTCTGCGTCAGCTTCAAGGCCGACGCGGTGTCGCCAACTATCGCGAGATGGCTGACAACGATCCAGTAGTCGGAGCGATCCTCCATGCCATAGAAATGCTGATGCGAACCGTTGACTGGTCTGTTGACGCCTCCGATGTCAACGATGAGCAAGCGGTCGGCTACGCCGAGTTCGTGGCTGGTTGTATGCAAGACATGAGTCACTCATGGGACGACACCATCTCCGCGATCCTGTCATTCCTCACCTACGGTTTCTCGGTTCACGAAATCGTTTACAAGCGACGCGAAGGACCAGAATCGAAAACGCCATCCAAGTTTGATGATGGCGCGATCGGTTGGAAGAAGTTACCGATCCGAGGCCAATCAACAATTTGGGATTGGGACATCGACGCCAACGGTGGCATCCACGGAGTGACCCAACAACAAGTCCTCGGTGAAACATTCGGGCGAAACAACGTGTTCATCCCCATCGAAAAAATGTTGCTGTTCCGTACCACGACGAAATACAACGACCCTCGCGGTCGCTCCATTCTGCGGAACGCTTTCATGCCGTGGTATTACAAAACCAAGATCCAAGAGATCGAAGCCATCGGCATTGAACGTGACCTCGCTGGCTTGCCGGTCGCAATGGTTCCACCACAACTATTGAGCGACAACGCCACGTCAGCAGAAACCGCCGCGCTAAACGCCATCAAGGAACTGGTCCGCAACATCAAACGCGACGAGCAGGAAGGCATCGTGTTTCCGTTGGCTTACGACCCAGACACCGGGAACCTGGCTTACGATCTGAAACTGCTTTCCACCGGTGGGCGACGCCAGTTCGACACGAACGCAATCATCCAACGCTACGACCAGCGAATCTCAATGTCGGTTCTTGCTGACTTCATTCTCCTCGGACACCAGGCCACGGGAACGCAGGCTCTGTCGGTGTCGAAAATTCAGTTGTTTTTGGATTCGTTGTCGGCGTGGCTTGGCGCTATCGCCGAGGTATTCAACCAGCATGGCGTCCCGCGGCTTATGAGGATCAACGGGTTCGATATAAGGAAATCACCGGCAATCAACTTCCAGTCGCCGGACAACATTGACTTGGCTGCGTTGGGTACGTTCGTTCAGCAGCTTGCTGGTGCTGGTGCTCCGTTGTTCCCCGACGAGGATCTCGAAGGCTATCTGCGTGAGGTGGCTGGTTTGCCTCGGTTGATGGCTGAGGAAGTGTGACACGTACCGCTGTCCTAGTCACTGAAGGCGTTCGCAAGGCCGAACGGTTCCCTGTTTCGCGGAAACGTAAACCTGGTCTGCCAGCACATCGACCTGCGGGAGTTAATCGTTTAACTGCCAACGAAAAAGATTATGCCGAAGCAATCTTGGCGGTGCTTGCCGCTGTTCCTCGTAATGTCATTCGAGAGCAGTTCAACCAACCGGTCGGCGGTCCTGCTGGGCAAGTTATTGTGGAGCGTTTTGAGCGTGTCCAGCCATTTCTGGGAGAACTGACGTTGTGGCAACTGAATGAGTCTGGCGCGGCGATGTTCAACGAGATCAAGCGCGAAGTTGCTGCGGAGTGGAAGACGCTGGAGAAAGCAACACCATCACAGACAGCTATGACGTTGAGGTTCGATAGAGCTTCACCGAATGCGACGGCGTATGCGTCTATGTCATCAGCGAACATGGTGAGAGACATGGCTGATACGCAAATTAGAGCGGTACGGAGTGTCGTAGCGACGGCCTTCAATGAAGGCGTGACGCGTCCTCAGACTTCGCGAGCGTTGTATCAGTTGTTGGGAAAAATGCCGACACCCAAAGGCGCTGTTGTTGGCAACTACGCAGTAGGTCAAATCTTCGGTGACGCAACACGCGGCTTGACGGTTCGTTACGCAGACGCGGTAGTGAATCGAGCAACGAAGATCATGGCTCAAAGCCCGAACTTGTCTACGGCGCAGTTGAAAAAACGAGTTGACGCATACGGGAATCGGTTGAGAAGAGCGCGAGCGCGAACGATTGCTCGTACTGAGATGATGCGTGCGTCTAACCAGGGGCGACTGCAAGGCATGTGGCAAGCCGCGGACCAGGGCTTGATCAATCCGGTCCTCGCGAAGAAACAATGGGTCACGTCGTCGTTTGATGTGTGCAAAATTTGCGTTCCACTCAACGGTCAAACAGTCGGACTAAGAGAAACGTTCGGCAATCACGGACAGGCACCACCAGCGCATCCGAACTGTCGGTGCGTCGTCAGAGAACTCCCAGATCCACTCACGTACGGAACACCCACATCAGTCGGCACCGGGATGACCGGTTCCCCCATGCAGTTCATACGGCCTTCTAAGCCAGGACTCAAAATTGAGGATCTGGCACTCAGTCCAGGTGTCGTAGCTCAACCAGGCGCGGTGGTGGGCCAGCCAGGGGCGCGTGGTGCGCTCATTGGCGACGATATTGATTTGCCGAAGCCTGTAGCAGCGGAACCAGTAGTACCCGATATTGATTTGCCGTTGCCAAAACAGCCGACTGGTCGTGTTGAGGCTATGCAATCAGGGGAATACTTCGAGGACAGCGCTGAACGATTGGTGAACGAAGCCAACGCCATAGGTAAGAGAAAAGCTACTGATTGGGAAAGTGCCAAATTCGGTGATGACGGAAAGGCTTGGCAGTATGGCGAAGGCTCTGACTACGGGATGTCTGTCATAGCGCGTGAACAAGGCTTCGATGGTTTACCGAAAATCGTAAGCGAATCGCAGATGACTGATCTCAAATGGGCGGAAATGATCCCTGAAATGGACCAGGCAAACTCCAAAATCTTTTATCGAGGTATTGGGGCAGATACGGCAGCCGAGCTTGATCACTATGTAGATGATTTTCTGATGAACTCCGATCTGCCATATCAAGGGCGCGGTATCTATGGAAACGGCACCTATGTCACCGACAGTTTCGAGATCGCTTCGGACTACTCGCAGGCGAAGCTGGGTATTGCTACGCGTGGCGGTGATCCTTCTAGCAAAGATTGGGCACACAGCAAAGTTCTGAAAATGGCTTTAGACCCTGACGCAAAAGTTGTTGACTCAGAGGATGTGGCTATCTGGGCATCTGAGTTGGACAACAAGTATCGCGGCGTGATCGCAGCACGAGACTCGGATCTTGAGCGCATCATCAAGCGTTACGAAACCGAAAGCGGCGTCACGCTTCATGGACGGGAATATGGCGGCGAGGGTTTCGCGACTTTGGTGAAGCGTCTTGGTGACGTTGACGGTGAGTATGGGCCAGCGCGGGCGAAGATCAACAAACTTGTCCAAGACGGGAAGGTCAGAACTACAACCGACCTCCGATCTATGACACAAGACGAAATAGATGCCATTTTCAATGATGATGTCATCGGTTTCCGCCTCAACGCCGACAACACCATTCCCTTTCCTGAAGAAGCAGCAACTCCCGAGCAGGCGAAGCTGATCGAAAAAGTGTTCAGCCGTCAAAGCGCCATTGAGGGCAGGGACACCGAAGTTCTATACGGCGAACGAATTGGCTGGTTCAATGACGACCTTGGCAAAAAGATCCCAGATAGCATCGACGCGCCTTCAGGCTTTGGCAACTACGACAAAGTGCTTAAAGCCAGAGATGAAGCGAAAGCTCAACAGGCGCTATTGAGTGACCCCGGTCGTGTTGCAGCAAGCCAAGGCTACGACGCCATCAGGGTCGCAACGCCAAACCCGACGGGGTTTCACGAACTCGACGACGAGTATTGGGTGATCTTGAATCGAACAGCTTTGTCAGTCCTTGATCCGAAAGAAATAGTGATCTGATTTTTAGCGAGCTACCACGTTCTCAATTACGTCGTCATCAATCTCGACATAGACCACATCACCGTTTGCAAGTTCTTCAAAAATGCGCCGGTTCTCATCAGGAATGCGACGCGGATTCTTGAGCCACGTACGAAAAGGCTCAGGAACGTCGTTGATGTTTGTGGGTCGAGATCTAATAAAGATCAGTTGAAGCTCTTGGAAAGTTTCTAAGTTCAATACTTGTCGAAGGTTGTTTGCGCGCCTGTCAAGCGTCACGCCATAGGGATCGGTTGCCATATCTCTCTCATTCTAGTCGTTGGTTGAGTCGTTAATAGCCGTCTGACGTTCGTCGGTTCTGGTGGTGGTGTGGTTGTGGTGACCGCCGCGGCGACGCAAGATGATTTGACCATCCCGCGCCGCTCGCCGCAGCGTCTTGCTGGTTCGGTTCACGCAATCACCATTCCCTTGTCACGGGCGGCTGTGGCGTATTCGCTGAGGGTTTTGTCAGCGGTGAAGTGCATGTCTCGCTCTAGTCTCCATCCGAGGGTTTTGATTAGATCGTTCACATCGACGTAGCCGAGTTCTGGGAACCCGACGCCGAGGTCGCACAATCCGAAGGCGATGCCGTCTTGGTCTATGTCGGTGAGGAGCCATGTGGCGTTGCCTCCGACGCAGACGAATAGTTTGACGACTGGCTTCAAGTCATCTTGAATGCCGTAATTGCGTTCAAGCTGTTTTGTGATTTCTTTCGTGAGGATTTTCATGTGAAGGTAGCCTTTCGCAGTCGGTACTTCGGCCTAGTGGCCGTAGGCTGAGTTGGTTTCTCTTGCTGTTACCGTTGCGGCTTCTTCTGCATTAAGTGCAACGCGACTGGCGCGGGCGTAGCTGCAAATTTTGATGCGTGGTACGTCGTCGTAGTCTGTGGTGAATACTGTTTTGTAGCCGGTAGCTTCGCCGATGAAGGCGTCCGGTACAGGAACCACTGTGTCGCTTGGGCATCCACGCTCGGTGACGACCCTGTCGATCATTTGGATCTTGGCTCGTCCGGTCTTGGATACTGCGACAACTTGGTAGAAGTCGATGTTGGTCTGGTCGTATCCCCATGCGCTTACGAAGATATTGCCGACAGAGACTGGGCTGGTGGTTTCGGTGGTTGTTGTCATGCCCCTAGTATACATGCAGGGGTACCCATTGCAACTCATTTCCCAGATATTTCTATGAGCTAACATCTGGCGCATGACCGCCGACATTCACAAAGCCAAAACGAAACGCGAAGATGGCGAAGATTTTCCAGCAGCAGCATTCGCCTACGTCCCAGACCCAGAAAAAACATCCACCTGGAAACTCCGTCTGTGGGACAACCTCGAAGAACGAGAAACACCGACCCAAGTTGGTCGCGCTGTCGCAGCACTCAGCCCAGGAGGGTTCATGGGGAATCGTGTCCAGCTACCCAGCGACGCCATCGCAGGAGTCAAACGCAAAGTTCTCGCTGCCTGGAAACGCGTCCACGACGACGACGAAAAACCACCAGCAGTTCTCACTCGCTCAGTCAACAAGCGACAGGATCACGGCGACGAATACTACGGTGCTGATCCGATGCAAAGTCTGTTGATGGCGTATCACTGTTTGATTGGTATGCCGGAGACAGATGAAATCACCAGAAAGCTGATGAAAGTCATCCACGAGTTTGAGCGGTGGATCATTGATGGTGAACTTGATCGCGCCAACGAGGGCGAAGTGATTATCGGCCCGGCTGAGATGAAGCGTCCCGATGACGAGTTGCGATATCGGGCACCGAC
>VTLG01009938.1_pt1 | contig 15466 bp, 20 predicted proteins | sample 4694571 | NCBI WGS metagenome assembly VTLG01 (sample SAMN12604809, study PRJNA352737) | marine metagenome | biome: ENVO:00000447; feature: ENVO:00000209|ENVO:00000569|ENVO:01000036; material: ENVO:00002151; isolation source: viral sequences binned using virsorter ...
TAGATACTTTTGTATTTTATGGAGATAGATGTGACAACGGACAGGCACTTAAGTTTCCTAGAAATAACTACAAAGTTGATGATGTTGAATTAGCTTGTACTGCAATTCCAAATGATATTAAGTATGCACAATATGAATTAGCTAGAGCTTTAGCAAATGATACCAGTGCAATTACAGGAACTACTGGTAAAGATGGTAACTTTGAAGAAGTTGCTCTTGGTGATCTTAGAGTTAAATATAATACTGAAAGTCAGGGAACTGGTTCTATAAATAATATTTTAGATGTTTACCCGTGGCTACAAAGTTATCTTGGAGCATATATGCTAGGTGGAGCAGGTGCTTTTCAAATGAGGGTAGTTAGAGGATAATGGCAGGTCAATTAGATAGTTTATTTAAAAGTGTTGCTAAAAGCGTTGTTTCTCAACTTGGCGATTCTTTCGACCACACTATTACTTATGTAAAGAAAGGTATTTCTAGTTATAACGTAAAAACAGGAGAACAGGTAATTGTAAGTACAACATATTCAGATATAAAAGTACCAATATCTTTTGTTAAAGCAGAAGAAGAAACTGGTCAAGAAATGAGACTAGCAAAACTATATATAACACCTGATCTTATAGGAAATAATCAAGTAGATATGGACGATGAAATTACATTAAGTTTTGGTGGATCTAATAGAGTTGCACAGATAGTAAATATTGACACAAAAAAAGGCGGACAAGTTTATTTATTTACTGTTTTGGTACGTTTCTAATGCCTGTTACTAGAAGACTAGAAGATTTACCTAAAGATTTAGATAGTCAAATTAGTGCAGATTTTAATGAGTTATTGCAAGAGGTTCATACTGATCTATCAAACCCAAATGAAATGCCAGTATGGACAGGTTTTTTTGCTTCTAGTTGGAAAATTCAGGGAACTGCAATCATTCCAACAGATAAAGTAGAAAATTACGAACCCTGGGCATCAATAAAAAGAGAACGTAGTTTAGATTTTTTTGCAAGACGAAAAGCTGGCCCTCCTTATACAAAACAAACACCCCCTGCAAATCCTAAAATTGAACCACGATTTCCTATCGGAGAAGAACAAAGAATTTTTAATTATAGAAAACCTGTTTACATCGGAAATAAAGCAGTTTATTCAATATACGTTTTAGAATCTGGTAGATTGCAAAGATATTTAGGAAAAATAGGTACAAAGATAAAAGAAAAAATGACAGATAAAGGTAAAGTGCGATTTGGACAGCGATATACTACAAAAGGGTTTGGATCTGTTAAGCCAAAAACTATTGTTAAGTATTAGGATTTGCAATTATGACTTTAGTAAACACAAGAGCAGCATTTGAAAAAGCAGTTACAGACAAGGTTTCAGACGTTGATCCTACTGTAACAATGGTTTATGATAACGTGCATTTTACAACTCCAGGAAAAACTAAAAAATATATTTTAATGAGCATAGATTTTAACCAATCAACTTTGCAGAATCAGGGAGCAGCTTCAACTTATTATGCTGGTGTCATTCAATGTAATGTTTACGTTCCAAAATCAAAAGGTACTTCAGTTTTATCTGGTATATGTGAAGCTGTTATTGATGGTTTAACTTCAGTAAATGACTCTGGATATACAGATAGTTTTAGTTGCAAGCCTAGAGTATTAGATATTAATGGCCCAACTCCATTGGAAATAGAGGATAGAAGTCATTTCATTGGGATAATATCTTGTCAATTTTCAGCAAACGCCTAGTATAATAGAATAGCAATCTAATAAATTTATGGAAGCGATTGAACTCCTCAAGAATAAATTTGGTGTAAGCCAAAAGTATATGTATGAATTAAAAGAGGGAGATGCAACAGTTTTAGAAATATATTGGAATCCGTTAACTCTTGCAGAAAGAGAATCTATTGTTGCTTTATCTGGAGATAATTCATCTGCTGATGATTTTGCTTTAACTCTTATGATTACAAAAGCTCTTGATAAAGACGGTAAAAGATTATTTCAAGATGGTCATAAAGCATCACTAAGACGAGAAGTAAACGCTTCGATCCTTCAAGAAATTCAACTAGCGATGCTTAATTCTGGATCGGAATATAAAATGGAGGAAGCGAAAGCAGATTTAAAAAGCTAACAATAACTGGCATTTTATATTCTTCTTAGCTTCAGAATTAGGTCTTACTGTTCGAGAATTGTGTCAACAGATGACTCAAGAAGAATTAATAGGTTGGGCTGGATATTATGAATTAAAAAGAGAAGTAGAAGAAAAAACAATTCAAGAAGCAAAAAGCAAATCACGGGCAAGAAAACGCTAAAAGCGGTACACTAAAATAAAGTTTTGTTTTTGCTGTGGCCGATTACGGTGTAAATATAAAATTTAATATTGTAGGAGAATCTGGTCTTGATAGAGCAAAAAAGAAAGCAGAGGAGTTAGCAAAAAGTGTAGATAGTATTCGTGGTATTGATATAGAAAACCCTAGAAATGTTGGAGGAAAAGGAGGAAAACGTGCTCGCAATCAGATAAAGAAATACAGAAAAGACATGGAAAATCTTGTCGATACTGTAAATAAAGGAGAGAAAGTCTTTGGTAAAACTGCTAATCAACAGATGGCAGCAGCAGATAGTTTGCAAGATTATGTAAATCAATTAACTATAGGAACACCGAAACATAAAGCTGCTACTGCTGCCTTACATAAACAAACAAAAGGTTTAGGTTTGAACAATAGTATGTATCTTAAAAATACAATACTTCAAAATCAAAACACAAAAGCAACTAATCAAAATTCAAAAGCAAAACAAGAAAATGCTAAATATCAAAGAGGCAATATGGGCAATATTGCTAGCAGTGCAATTATCGGTGGTGCGTTTCCTCTGCTATTTGGACAGACAGGTGCAGCAGCCGTTGGTGGTGCTGCTGGTGGTGCTTTAGGTGGAATAATAGGAGGTCAGTTTGGATTTGCTTTATCTATTGCAGGTACAGCTATTGGGCAATTTATACAACAACAAGACGAATTAGATAAGTCTTTATCGAAAATTAGTAGGTCATTTGAAAATGCTGGAAGTTCTGCTGGATTTACTAGAGAATCTTTTAATCAAATGAGATCAACTTTAAGAATGACTAAAGATGAAATTATTGCTGTTGCTACAGAATTTGCAAGGTTTGGAGAAGCAGGGCAATCTGCTGCATTTATTTTTGGTGATAATCCTAATACTTTTAAAAATTTAGCTGCTATGCGTGATACGAATACACTTATGACAGCAATATTAGATACTCAAAATGGATTAAGTATTCAACAACAAATTCAATTACTAAGAGAAGCAAAAATAACAAGTTTTAAAGATATGCAGTTAAAAGTTAATCGAATGATATTAGAAGAAAATTATAGAAGAGAATTAGCGGAAGCAAGGCAGATTACTAGAGGAGATAAAATATTAGATATTCTTAAAGAGCAATTAAAAACATTTATAGCAATAAAAATGTTTATAAATGCAGAAGACTTTTTTCCTGATTTCTTTAAAAAATCTTCTGAAAATATGGAAGAACGTGTTGAAGAAATTACAAAGTTTTACGATGAACTATTAAGTGATTTGCCAGAACTTCAGGACTTGTTAACAGAATTAGATACTCAAGTTCAGGGAATGAGTTATAGTATTCCATCTGCTATAGATAAAACAGCACAAGAACTTAAAAAATTAAAGAGTGTAGGTTATGCGGTTACAACTGTAGCTGACACGGTAGGAAGTGCTTTTGGAGAGTCATTTAAAGGAATAATAAAAGGATCAATGACAGCCCAAGATGCTTTAAGAAATCTATTTATGCGTACAGCAGATGCGTTTTTAGATATGGCTGCACAGATGATTGCAAAACAAATACAAATGAAAATATTAGGTATTGGATTGAGATTTTTTGGAGGAGGAGGTGGTGGTGGAGCTACTGATGTTTTTGCAGGTTTTAATCGAGGGCCAGCACCAGTACCTACGTTTGACAGTTTTGCTAATGGTGGTAGACCTCCTGTTGGCAGGGCTTCACTTGTAGGAGAAAGAGGCCCAGAACTTTTTGTTCCTAATAGTGCAGGTACTATAGTTCCAAATCATGCTATGGGTGGTTCAACAAATATAGTAGTAAACGTAGATGCTTCTGGATCAAACGTAGAGGGTGACGAAGATCAGGGTAGAGAGCTTGGTCGTCTTATCTCAGTTGCAGTACAATCTGAAATATTACAGCAACAAAGACCAGGAGGATTACTTGCATAATGGCTACGTTTCCCTCAATAAAACCTAAATATGGGCAACAGAAAAGGTCTGCACCATTAACTCGTATAATTCGTTTTGCTGATGGTTATGAACATCGTATAACTTTTGGCCTAGCACAACATCAAAACCCAAAAATATTTAATTTTACTTATGACGTATCAGAAACAGAGGCAGATCAAATTGAAACATTCTTAGATGCTAGAGCAAACGATAATGATAGCTTTGATCTTCCTGTTGATTACTTACCTGGCGAGGACTCTACTAAATTCAAGTTTGTTTGCGAAACATGGAGCAAGTCGATACCATTTAGAAATAGAGCTACTATTCAAGCAACTTTCAGACAAGTATTTGAGCCAGCATCATAATGTCAGTAAATTCAGCAGTATTTAGTGATTTACAATCCATAACTCCATCAGCAATTATTGAATTGTTTACGCTACAACTATCAACAGCGTTACATGGTGCAAATACAATTTATAGATTTCATGCTGGTAGTAATCTAAATGCTAACGGAAAAATAGTATGGGCTGGTAATGACTATCTTAGATTTCCGATACAAGCATCAGGTTTTGCTTTTCAACGTGGACAGTTACCTAGACCAAAAATAATAATCAGTAATGCTACAGGTTTAATTTCATCAATTTTATTAACTGTAAATGAAACAACAACTGGTAATGATTTAACAGGAGCTACAGTTACAAGAATAAGAACACTAGCTAAATTTCTTGATGCTGTAAATTTTCCAGGGAATACAAACCCACTTGGAACTCCCGATCCAAATGCAGAATTTCCTAAAGAAATATATTCGATAGATAGAAAATCAGCAGAAAACAGAGAAACCGTTGAATTTGAACTTGCTGCACCTACAGATTTAGCAGGTGTAAGGATACCCAAACGTCAATGTACTAGATCCGTATTTCCTTCTATTGGTACGTTTATAGCATGACTTGGAAATATAAAGCACTACTTCATGCACAACGAGAAGATCCCAAAGAATCTTGTGGTTTACTGTTAAATATAAAAGGCAAAGAAAGATACTATCCTTGTCGTAATCTTTCGATGACAGAGCATCAATGCTTTATTATCGACCCAGAAGATTATATAAAAGCAGATAATACAGGAGAGATAGTAGGTGTAGTTCATAGTCACCCCATCACCCCACCTGATCCTAGTCAAGCAGATAAAATTGGTTGTGAAGATAGTAATTTACCCTGGCATATTGTTAACCCAAAAACAGAGAAGTGGGCGTACCTAGAACCATGCGGGTATAAGCCACCATTATTGGGTCGTCAATGGGTGTGGGGTATTACAGATTGTTGGAGTTTAGTAAGAGATTGGTATAAAGAAGAAAAGAATATTGAACTTAGAGATTGGAAAAGACCTACAACATTAGAAGAATTTAATAATAAACCTTTGTTTGAAGCTTGTGCTTGGCGTACTAATTTTAGAGAGCTTAGACCTGAAGAAAAATTACAAGATGGAGATGTATTACTTATGAGTATTTTGTGTCCAACTTTAAATCATGTAGCATTATTTTTTGAAGGAGATGTTATTCACCATTTAACCGATAGACTATCTTGTAGAGAGCCTTACTCTGAATGGTTGTTAAAATGTACAGGAAAGAGGTATCGCTATGCTTCGTAAATTAAAGCTATATGGAGAGTTAGCAGAATTTATCGGACATAAAGAGTTCGAAGTAAAAGTCCATAATGTTTCACAGGCAGTAAGTTTTTTAATACATAACTTTCCAGAAGTAGAATCTTATATGAGTCCGAAATATTATCAAGTAAAAATTGGTAATTATGATATTGATGAAAGTGAATTAGCATATCCTATAGGACAAGAAGATATACATTTTATTCCAACAATTAGTGGTGCTGGTAGAGGTTTTGGAAAAATTTTATTAGGTGCTGCATTGATAGGTGCTGCATTTTTTGTACCACAAGGTTTAGCTTTAAGTAAAGCTGCTGGAGGTGGTTTAGCTACAGGATTTGGATTTGCAAAGGCAGGTGCATTAGCTAAAGGAATGGTGTATGTTGGTGCTTCTTTAGTGTTAAGCGGTGTTTCTGATTTATTGTTTCCGTTACCAGAGCCACAAAAGTTTAGTTCAGAAGAAGATCCGCAGTTATCTTTTAATTTTAGTGGAGTTCAAAATACATCAAGGGCAGGTACTCCTGTTCCAATAGTTTATGGTGAAATAATTACAGGAAGTGTTGTAATAAGTGCAGCTATTGATACTAATCAGGTAGAAGCATGACAGACGAAACTAAACTCATTAAAGGTGCTGGTGGTGGTCGACCTAAACCTCCTCCACCTCCATATCGTGCTCCTGATACTTTACATAGTAGAAGTTTTGCTACTATTCAAGACTTAATATCTGAAGGAGAGATAGAGGGTTTTGCTAGTGCATCGAAAGAAGGACTTACAAAAGGAACAACTGCATACGATAATGCAAGTTTAAAAGATGTGTTTCTTGATGATACTCCAATACTGCAATCAAGTGCATCAAGTTCTAGTCCTGCCGATGCTGATTTTAATTTTCAAGATGTAACTTTTAAATCTAAGTTTGGAACGTCAAACCAAACTGCAATGAGTGGTATTCCTGCTGAAAGCAGATCACCGATTGGTGTTGGAGTTATTGTAACTACTTCTGCTCCTGTAGTTAGACAAATTAGTAGCACAGATGTAGACGCAGTTATTGTTACTTTAACTTGGCCTCAGATTCAAAAGTTTGAAGATGATGGAGATGTTCGAGGTATGAAGGTTGATTATAAAATACAGATTCAACATGATTCTGGTGGCTTTGTTGATAAAGTAACCAGTTCAGTTAGTGGTAGAACTGCTGATGCTTACGCTAGAGATCATAGAATAGAATTAACAAGTGGATTTACAACTGTAGATGTACGAGTTGTTCGTGTTACAGCAGATAGTACAAATCCACAACAAATAAATGCTTTTGAATTTACTAGCTTACAAGAAGTTATAGATAACAATTCAACTTATGCCAACAGTGCTTATGTTGCTTTGCGGTTAGATAGTAAACAGTTTAATCGTATTCCGACAAGGAAGTTTAGGATTAGAGGAATAAAAGTAAGAATCCCAGGAGCAGGTGCATCTAGTTCTGGCACTCCTACTGTTGATGTACAAACTGGCAGAATAATTTATCCAGATGGATATATTTTTAACGGAGTTATGGGTGCTGCTGTTTATACCAACTGTCCAGCCATGTGCTTACTTGATCTTTTAACTAACACTAGGTATGGATTAGGAGATCATGTTACTGACAGTAATTTAGATTTGTTTAGTTTTGTAGCTGCTAGTAAGTATGCAAACACATTGGTAGATGATGGAACAGGATCAGGAACTCAAGAAGCTAGATTTAGCTGTAATGTAAATATTCAAAGTCCCAAAGAAGCATTTGCAGCCATAAATGATCTAGCAGGTGTCATGAGATGTATGCCAATATGGTCTGCTGGATCTGTAACCATATCTCAAGATAAACCTTTATCAGCAAGTTATTTATTTAATTTAGCCAATGTAGGACAAGAAGGATTTACCTATCAAGGTAGCAGTTTAAAACAACGTCATTCTGTTGTTTCTGTTAGTTATTTCAACATGGATTCTAAAGAAATTGACTTTGAGGTAATAGAAGATGCAACAGCAATATCAAAACTTGGAACGATAGTAAAACAGGTAAAAGCATTTGCTTGCACTTCTCGTAATCAAGCTGCGAGATTAGGCCGTGCAATACTTTTTGCAGAACAAAATGAAAGTGAAACAGTTACATTCTCAACCTCAATAGATGCAGGGGTTGTTGTAAGACCTGGTTCTGTTATTTCAATTAACGATCCAGTAAGAGCAGGAGCCAGAAGAGGTGGTCGAGTTATATCTGCAACAATTAATTCTGTAACTATTGATGCTGCTGAGCAAACAGGATTCCCTAGTGCAAATGACAACCCAACTATCAGCGTTATTTTGGGTGATGGAACAGTTGAAGTAGGCTCAATTTCCATCATAGGTGACACTATGGTTGTCGATAGCGTTACAAAACCAGATGGAACTACTGCTTCTACCTTTTCATCAGCACCAGTAGCAAATTCTCCATATCTTATATCAAGCAATACATTACAGACTCAGTTATTTAGAGTCATTCAAGTTGAAGAGCAAGATGATGTTAGTTATGTAATTACAGCTTTATCGTATGTCGAAGGAAAATATAATTTTATTGAAAACGGAACTGCGTTACCTGCAAGAACAATATCTTTATTAAATGCACCTGCATCTCCTCCAAGTGCTTTAACAGTTACAGAGAAAACAGTTGTTATAAATAGTATTGCTAGAAGTAAACTTATTGTTGATTGGCAACCCGTTATTGGTGTTACGCAATACCTTGTTAACTACAAACTACAAGATGGTAACTATGTTTCTCAACTTGTATTTAGTAGCGACTTTGAACTTTTAGATACTGTAAAAGGCACTTATGAAATACAAGTATTTTCATATAATGCAAGAGGTGAAATATCTACTAACTTTACAAGTGCAATTTTTGTTGCAGAAGGTAAAACTGCCTTACCAGAGAATGTTACCAACCTAACAATAGAGCCTATAAATGAACAGTTTGTCAGACTTAGTTTTAATCAAGCACTTGCAACAGACGTTTTACACGGTGGTCGAGTTTATGTCAGACACTCAAATCTTGCACTAGGTTCTGCAAATTTTCAGGCTTCACAAGATGTAATTGAAGCTGTAGCTGGTAACTCAACTGATGTTATAGCTCCTGCTCTACCTGGCACATATCTCTTAAAGTTCCAAGATGACGGAGGTAGATTTAGTCCAACAGAAGCAAAAGTATCTTTATCTCTTGTTGATATTCTTGACTCTATAATTGTAAAAACTGATAGAGAAGATACAGATGGAACACCTTTCAACGGAACCAAATCTAACGTACAGTATGACGGTTCCAAAGGTGGCCTAATCCTTACCAACCCAAGTGCAAATGCCACTGGAACGTATGACTTTGTAGATACTCTTGATCTTGGAGGTACATTCTCACTTGTCTTAAAAAGACATTTTAGTGGAGAAGGTTTTTATACAAGTGATTTATTTGACAACAGAACTGAGTTGATAGATACATGGACAGATTTTGATGGAGCAACTGCTAATGATGCAAACGCAAAAATAGCTGTACGAACTTCTACTGATATGAGTTCATATACAGATTTCAATGATTTTGCTAACGGAACATTTAAAGGCAGAGGATTTCAATTCAGAATTACTCTCAATACAAATGACGTTGCACAGAATATGAATTTACAGCAAGCAGGATATACAGCATCTATGCCATCTAGAACAGAACAATCTGTTGTTATTGCATCAGGAGCAGGAGCTAAAGCAGTTACATTTACAGCCCCATTCTTTGTTGGAACGTCTGGATTAGGCAATTTAAATAATTTTTTGCCATCTGTTAATATCTCTCCTCAAAATATGGCAACAGGAGATTATTTTGAACTTAGCAGTATATCTGGAACTGGTTTTACAGTTCATTTCAAGAACTCAAGTAATGCTAGTATTGATAGGAACTTTACCTATAGTGCTGTTGGTTTCGGCAAAGGAGGTTAACATGGAGGAAAATAGTATTTAACTGTGGCTGACGTAACGAACTACACTATTGAAAATGCTTCTGGAGCGAATGTAAGAACTGATCTTAATAATGTTTTTGCTGCGATCCAATCAAATAATTCTAAATCTTCTGACTTAGCTACAAGTCAATGCGTAGCTGGTATGACTTTTTTAAATACTTCAACAAATATATTAAAAGTTAGAAACAGTTCAAACAATGGTTTTACAGAAATAGGAAGTATAAATAGTGATAATTTAGGCTTGTTGCCAAGAGCAGGTGGCACAATGACAGGAGTTTTGAAGATTGACGACTCCAATAGTGCTTCCACTCCAGCATTAAGTTTTGACACAGATCCAGATACAGGACTATTTAGAAAAGCTGCAAATAAAATAGGTTTGAGTACTGCTGGTGCTGAACAGATGTTCTTTGATGCAGATGGGATAACCTTACAATCACAGAATAATCTTAGATTTGCTGATTCTGATAGTTCGCACCATATAGGTTTAAAAGCACCATCTACTATATCGAGTAGTTTTATTTTAACTTTACCTGCTACAGACACTCCAGTTACAGGATATGCTTTAGTGTCTGACGGATCAGGAACTTTAAGTTGGGGTGTAGCTGGAGGTGCAAGTCAGGGGATATTTTGGGAAAACGATCAAACTGTTTCTAGTAACTACACAATTACAGATGGTAAAAATGCTGGAAGTTTTGGGCCGATAACTATTGCCAATGGAGTTACCGTTACAGTTGGCCCAGGGGAGACATGGACTGTAGTATAAAAGTGTATATAATAGATTTATGAGCCAGTTAAAAGTTGACAGCATAGTTCCAAGAGGCGGTGTACCATCAGGCGGTGGTGGTGGTTTTATTCAAACTAAATCATCTGTAAAAACAGACACTTTTAGTCATAATACTTCAACTTTTACAGATATAACTGGATTGAATGTAAGTATCACGCCATCATCAACAAGCAGTAAAGTATTAGTTATATGTCAAATCAGTGGTAATGGTGCAGCAGCAACACAAGGTTATTTTTCTTTAACAAGAGTAATTGGTGGCTCGACAGATAATACTATTTTCATTGGTGATGCTAATAGCAATAGGGTTAGAGCAACTCTTAATATGTATAACAACCAGAATAATGAATGTAAAAATGGAACATTAGTTTTCTTAGATAGTCCTAGTACAACAAGTGCAATAACCTATAAAATACAATGTAGGAATCAAGGTCAAGGAACTGTTTTTGTTAATCGTTCTGAGTTATTTCAAAATAATGCAAACTCAGGAACTTTAACTTCTTCAATTACTGCAATGGAGGTATCAGGGTGAATTTAGATCATGAAGCAATAAGAAAAGCCTATCCTGATGCTGCAACTATTGATGATGGTGCAGGTGTTTTTAAGGCAGATGGTTCCAAGATAACTATTGAACAAAGTAAGGTTGATGCAGCAAGAGTTGAATTAAATAAATTAAGTTATATTGACGAAAGAGTTTATTCTGGCTCTACAAAATACGGTTCTTGGAGAGAACAATTAGCAATGTTGTATGACGACATGATTGCAGGTAAACTAGACACAACTGGCAGTTTTGCTTTACATAACAAAGCGGTCAAAGACGCAAATCCTAAACCATGAGTACATTATCTGTCGCAACAATTAAAAGTGCATCTTCGGCAGCACCAGTATTTCAGAATAGTTCTGGTACGGTAAAAGGTCAATTAATGAACGCTTGGTGTCACATGAATGGACAAGGCACTATAGCAATAAATGATTCTTTTAATGTAAGCAGTCTTACTGACGAAACAACAGGCACTTACAAAATTAATTTTACTAATTCCTTTGCAAACGCCACTTATTGCGGTGCTGGTATGCACAATCGCACAAGTAACGGTATTTGCTGTGTAGGTGAAGATCCAACAAGAGGCTTTGGTACTGGATTTGCAACTATGCGTTGCACTTTAGACAATGCCTTAACTGACCCATCAAGTTGTAGATTTATGTTTGTAGGAGATTCATAATGTCAACACTTAATGTAACAACCGCAAAAATTACAAATTTACAAAGTTCTGGGGGATCTGACAGTTCAACACCAGCACAACTTAGTCAAGGAAGATGTAAAGCATGGGTTCGTTTTAACGGATCTGGCACAGTATCTATCACAGATAGCTTTAATGTAAGTTCAATGACAGATCATGGAACTGGTTCTTATGAGCATCATTTTACAAATAATATGGCTAATGCAGTTTATGTTGCTATGGCAAACACAGGAAGATTTGCACATTGTGGCGGTTCTTCAAGTAATTACACAACATCAAGTTTTAGAGTTTCCGTTGCAAACATAGGTGGTAACGCAGAAAATAGACCAATTATTCATGCAATAGTTTTTGGCGATCAATAAATTTTTGATATACTAAAAGAAAACCTTATGGCTAATTCTGACAAAAGATTTATTTATCAAAATGACGAAGGTGGTATTTCTATTGTCGTACCAGCAGATAATTGTCCTTTAACTTTAGACCAAATAAAGGCTAAAGATTGTCCTGCTGGTAAAACAGTTTATACTGTTGATAAATCTGCAATTCCTACAGACAGGAGTTTCAGAGATGCTTGGACTTATACGGAGTAAAACATGGGATTTGGCATTGACATGGCAAAAGCCAGAGAAATTCACAAAACAAATATAAGAACAGCAAGAACACCAAAACTTGCAGAGCTTGATATTGAATTTCAAAAAGCATTAGAAACAGGTGCTTCTACTACAGATATTGTTGCCAAAAAACAGGCATTAAGAGATGCTCCTGCTGATTCTGGGATAGCTGCTGCTAGTGATGCAGATGCACTTAAAGCACAATGGAAAACTGATATACTAGGCACATCTCCATATAGCTAATGGCAATCGCTCCTGGAACATATAATATGACCGTCCAGAGAAGGGCAGATCATAGTATCCAGCTTGTGTTTAAAGATAATAATAATACTGCAATAAATTTAACTGGATACACTGTTGCTGCCCAAGTTTGGGACGAACCTCGATCCAATAAATATGCCGATTTCGCTGTAACTTATACTAATCGTGCAACTGGAACGGTGGATATAGCATTAACTGATACTCAAACAGGAACATTTACCCCAGAAGTTTTAAAATATGACGTTGCTCTTACAAATGGAAGTGGAGAGAAAGAATATTATTTAGAAGGTACTATATTTGTATCAGAGGGTTATACCGCATGACTTCTGTAAATGTTACAACCACCAAAAATACTGTTACAGTTAATGAAGGTGATACCACTGTCGTTACAGTAGCCACTCGAGGCCCACAAGGGCCAGTTGGTTTTGACCTAGAGGACACCAATAAAGTTGATGGCTCTGTCATTTACTATGACTCAAGTTCTGCTACATTTAAAGCAGATGCAACTACTACCAAACTTACACTTGTCGATGGGGGCAACTTTTAACAATGGCTAACACAGTACGAATAAAACGATCCACAGGATCATCAGCACCTACAAGTCTTGCAAATGCTGAGTTAGCTTTTGCTGAAGGCAGTAAAAAACTCTTTATTGGTATTGGAACGGGTGGAGCAGGAGGTACTGCAACCAGTATTGAAGCTATAGGTGGTACTGGTAGTTTTGCTGATTTATTTACAAGTAGAACACAAAATACATTTTTAGCTGCACCAAATGGTAGTAATGGTGCTGCAACATTCAGAGCTATGGTAGCTGCTGATGTCCCTTCGCTTCAGCATACAAAAATTTCAGACTTCGATACAGGTGTTAGAACAAATAGATTAGATCAGATGGCTGCACCAACTGGTTCAGTTTCATTAAATAGTCAGACAATTACTAACGTAGCTGACCCTGTAAATGCTCAAGATGCAGCGACAAAGGGTTTTGTCGAAGCTACTTCTCAAGGACTTGATGTTAAAGATTCATGTGTAGCTGCAACAACAGCAAACATAACAATATCAACTGCTCTTAATAATGGAGACACGCTAGATGGTGTTACTCTTTCGACTAACGATAGAGTTCTTGTAAAAGATCAATCCACTGCTTCTCAGAATGGTATTTATATCGTTGGATCGTCACCAGCTAGAGCAGCAGATTTAGCTGCTGGTTCAGATGCAGCAGGAATGTTCACTTTCGTAGAACAGGGAACTGTTAATGCGGATAATGGCTTCGTCTGTACTAGCAACAAAGGTTCAGCAGTTACAGGTACAAATAATCTAACTTTTGCACAGTTTTCTGGTGCTGGTCAAATTATAGCTGGTGCTGGTATTCAAAAAAGTGGTAACGAAATATCTGCCAATCGTAAGGCTAATGGAGGAATAATTACTGAAAGCAACCAATTAGCACTTAATCTTTCTGCTAGTTCTATAACAGGAACTTTAGCTGTTGGAGATGGAGGAACTGGTGCTACAAGTGCTTCTGCTGCAAGAACTTCTTTAGGTCTTGTTATTGGAACAGATGTCGAACCACACTCGAATAAATTAACTGAGCTTGCCACGATGGGTCAAACAACGGCTAACTCTTTAGCTGATCTTAGTGCAACTGAAGTACAGATATTAGATGGAGCTACAGTAACCACTGCTGAATTGAATATTTTAGATGGAGTCACATCTACTGCTTCAGAAATCAATGTTCTTGACGGCATAACATCTACAACTGCTGAATTAAATATTGTTGATGGTAATACATCTGCCACTTCAACAACTCTTGCCACAGCAGATCGTATGGTTATAAATGATAATGGAACAATGAAACAGGTTGCGTTGTCCGACCTGGTTACATTTTTAGAAGATGAATCAACAAGTGGGTTCGATATAGATGGGGGTAGCTATTGAAAACTAACCATTAGGAGGATGAGCCAATGTCTAACACAATTAAACTTAAAAGAGGAAGTGGTAGTGATCCAAGTGCTAGTGATTTAAGTATTGGTGAAATAGCGATACGAACTGACTCTGGTAAGTTATTTACTAAAAAAGATAATGGATCTGTAGCAGAAATATCAGGAAGTGGCGGTATAGATGATGGAGATAAAGGAGATATTACTGTTAGCAATGGTGGCGATACTTTTACTATTGATAGTGGAGTTGTAACGTCTGCCAAGATAGCAGATGGAACTATTGTCAATGCTGATATAAACGCAAGTGCAGCGATAGCAGGGTCAAAGATTAACCCTAACTTTGGCTCTCAAGATATAACTACAACTGGAGAGTTGCAATGTAAGGATATGTCTCTTATTGATACAACTCCAAAACTTACTTTTTTTGATTCTGACAATAATCCTGATTTTACACTTTCAGCAAACTCTGGTTCATTTAGAATAACTGACTCAACTAATAGTGCAGAAAGGTTAGTTGTAAATTCTGATGGACACGTTGATGTACTTGGCAATCTTGATGTTGGTGCTGGTATTGACGTAACAGGTCATGCAACAGTTTCCCAAAGTTTAACTGTCACTGGTACTACAAGTTTAGGCGAAACTGTCAATATTACTGGTAACGACCCTAATATTACTTTTGTTGATTCAAATAATAATCCTGATTTTAAAATTTTTGCAAATGCTGGAACTTTTTTAATACATGATTATACAAATAGTAACGA
>VTLG01011688.1_pt1 | contig 15465 bp, 13 predicted proteins | sample 4694571 | NCBI WGS metagenome assembly VTLG01 (sample SAMN12604809, study PRJNA352737) | marine metagenome | biome: ENVO:00000447; feature: ENVO:00000209|ENVO:00000569|ENVO:01000036; material: ENVO:00002151; isolation source: viral sequences binned using virsorter ...
TGTGGACATAATTTCCACCCATCACTACAGCACCAACAGATGTGCTTAATCCAGTCTTAAATGTATGTGTATAATCTCCACCACTAATTGTTGAATTATTAACTGCCTTTACAAAATTATGCGGTGATGCATTGTAAAAATGCTCTACAAATTGAGCACCTGTTCCACCAATAACTGAAGTAAATGTCTTTGATGTACCTACACTATCAACAATACTCTCTACAATATTAGATTGTGATGGATCTGGGAAAATAGTTGTTGTAATACCAGCATTACTTGAACAAGTAAATGCAATACCAACCATTGATATTGGATCATTTACACTGAATCCATGAGCATTCATGGTAGTTACAGTCGCAATTCCACTATAAGGACTGTACTCAACATCAGTAATAGTACCAATACCAAGTTGTGTTCCCTTAATAAAGAGTCTATCTAAAGTAGTTGCTGTTTTTTCTAATACCAATCTTCCATCAATTAGAATTGCAGCATCATTTGGTGGAACTTCTATATCCTTTATAACTCTTATATCTCGTGTTATTCCTGTACTTCTTGTCTCTCTTCTATGAATTAGTGTAACTTTTGGATATGTATTGATTCCTACATTAGAAACTTGTGCATACAACAAAATAGCAGAAGTTCCCGTTGGTACTTCATACAACTTTTGCTCTCCTGGTGTAACAGGAACAGCAACTGATAAAAACTTATTGACTGGTGCAACTGCCATTTATTTCAACGCTAGTATTAAGGGGGTTAATTGTGCCTGGATTGCTCTATTAAAGTCTCTTCCAGAAATTGTAGAAGTTGTTTGATCAATTGTCAGTCCTTCTCCGATTCTAAAGTTACCTTTTTGATCCGTACTGGTGAATGGAACTTGTCCACCATTAATGGCAACAATTTCATTTTCAGGAATAGGCTCACCACCCTGGAAAGGGTTTGCTCTATTTATGTCTGTACCTGCACCGACGTATTCAAAAGAGTGAGAACTGGTGATGATTCTACTAATTCTTCGGAACTCAACATCAACACTTTTTGATATAGAATAAGGTATAAACTCATTAAATGTTACAGTAGTTAGTCCAACAGAATCACTAGGATCTGTAGCAGTATTTACTGTATAATAAATTGGATCTGTAACTACTTCCAAAATTGCTGAAGTACCAGAACTAAGAGATGTTGTTAATCCAATTGTTTGTGTAGGACCACTTCCAGATTGTGGTAAGAAGTTTCTACCACTTGCAATTACATCAACAGAACTAATTGTCCCTGCAGCACTTACATTTGCAGAAAGTTCAGCACGAATACCTTCTGGTCCTTGTGGAACATCTACAGTTATATTTGGAGGTGCTGCCTGAACATATCCACTACCACCATCAAGAACTTTAATTGAACGAACTACTTGGAATGGTTGTGCCATAACTCCAGTAGCAGGAGAATCTGCATAATCATCTAAATCAACTTTAAAGAATAATGCCTGTCCATCAAATGGTTTTCTAAAATTATTAGAAGCATCCTTAACATCTGCTAATAAGAATGAATCCTGTTCAGCAATATTTGCTACTGTAGTAACTCCAGTGTATTCAGTTCCACTCACACCATCAGCAATAAGTCCAAAATCACCAAATGATGAGTTTGAGTTTGTCAAATCACACTGCCCACCAGAATCACAATAGATTGCTTTCTCACAAGAAATAGTAAAGATAGAAACTAACTGAGCATATCCTTTATTAGTAATAGAAACACCAATACCATTTTCATTATATTGAGTAAATGAATCACAAACCATACTCTTAATATCCTGTCCTAGATTAACTGTTCCAGTATATGCAGAAGAAACATGATCTCCATTAATCTTCATACCAATACTACCAGTCATGAAGTTAGTACAGTTTCTTACATAAGGACTCTTATATCTACCACCAAATGCAGGATTACCTCTTCTTGGACCTTCGTTCGCTGGTCCTAATGCAATATATCCAGTAACTGCCTTTTCTGAATTTGTTAATGGTGGGAATGCAACTGCACCACAATTAGGGTGATTAGTAGAACTTGTTTGTCCAGCAAAGTTTAAATTCTGTACCAAACATCCCCTTCTAACATGGAATACATCCCTATTAACATTATTAGGAACAACTGTCACCAATCTCATATCCTCACCATCAACAGCAACATCAGTTCTTAAACCAATAGGGTTATTCTCATGATAAACACCTGAACGAACAAGAATTGTATCACCTGCTTCTGCTATTGCTGCAGCACCACCAATTGTTCTCTTTGCATCCCCTTCTAATAATCCACTATTAGCATCATTACCATCAACAGTAACCCAAATAGCATTATTCGTTTCAACACCTGGAGGTCTCCACGATACACCAGTACCAACTGATGATAACAAATAATTAGTTTGAGCAGCACCTGGACCAGATCTATTATTATTACTATCAATTAATGAACCATCCAATTCTAATGAACCATGAATTGTAGTAGCACTACCAACTGTAAGAATTCCTACAACATTTACAGAATTAGTTGCTGGATTATATTTAATTCCCGTATCAACTCTTACTGTTTGTCCTGTTCCTACAGCAGTTGATTCTGCATTATCAACAAAAGTTACATAAAATTCTTTATTCGTAGCAGTTAATGTTGTAGAAACATATGTTGAAATACCTGCTTTATTTGAAAATGTAGAGAACGAAGAAATACCTGATGTATCTGAATAAGTACTGAAACCAGATCTATGAGCATTAGTAGCGAATCCCGATACAGTAGAATATCCTGCATTAAAACTAAGAGTAGAAACACCAGCAATATCAGCATAGGTGGTAAATCCAGACCTATGTGCATTCATAGCAAATGTAGAGACACCTGCTAAATCGGCAAAAGTTGTAAATCCAGATCTATGAGCATTAGTAGCGAATCCTGCTACAACTGCATAATCTGTTCTCTCAGATCTTAATGAAGTTGATATTGTACCAGTAGTAAATCCAGTAACAATTAAATCAGAACTTATAATAGTAGATTCTGCAACATCCAATCTACCACTTAATACTGTTCTATCACCTACGGTTAATTGTCCATCAAGTTCAGTATTACCATCAACATCTAAAGTTCCATCAATTTGTGCATCACCATCAACATTTAAATTATCATCAATATCAACTTCATCAGTAACCCATAATTTTCCAGTTACTTTTAATTCCCAACCAGTATCACCAACTCCACCAACACCAACATGCCCTATAGTATGAATTCCTGTAGCAGTTCTAATCCAATTATCATTAAAGTAAATATCAGCAATATTACTATTACCAGCATTAATTTGTGCATCAACTAAATCTCCACCACTACCATTTCCATAAAAATTAAGTGTAGTGAAAGAACCGACACCAAGATTTACCCCCTCATTTTGAATGAATACACCTTCAACAGGAGCAGGTGGTGGTGCTACCCATCTTATACCTTGTGCATCTCTACTTAAATAAAATCCATTTGAACCTGCATTATTCGCAGAGTCAAATACATACCTATCAATTTTAACACTACCAGCAACATCAAGTTCTCTTTCTGGTCTAGTGCTACCAATACCAACAGAAGAACCAGCAGATACAATAATAGTACCACCAACATCTAATGTTGCAGAATCTTGTGGTATAGGTTTATTAATCCCTACCCTATTACCATATAACTCTGGATATGCACTTAAAGTCTGTCCATCATCACTAGTACCAACCCAGAATCTTTTTATTACATGTAGATAATCAAGTTCTACAGGTTGTATAAAACTAGTAATACCAGTGAAATAACTACCACCAGAAAAAATATTAGGACCAGCAAGAGTAGTAATACCACTTACATACAGATTATTTAAATCTGACTGAGTATTAACAATTAAACTATCAACTTTAAAATTATCTTGTCCGTCTAGATCATAATAAAGATTACCATAGATGTATACGTCCTCAAAGAACTTGGCATCATTATTGGCATGTAAACCATTTACATATGTGATTGGATTACCTTCTGCCATATCTTAAAAACCTAAACCTGAGAAGTTTTCAGCAATACTTCCAAATTGCTCTTGTACATCACCAAGTTGTCCACTAAGTTGTTCTGATGCACCAGCAAGTTTATCCTTTAGTCCATCAGTATCAATTTTACTAAGACCCTCCTCCAATTGTTCTGCTATTCCACCAGAAGAAAACTCCTCAATAGCACCTTTAATTTGATCTGCACCAACTTTAGAATTTGCAAATACACTACCTAAGAATGGAAGAGGTGCCATATTACCACAAATTTGATTACCACGTATCGTATTTCCTCTAAATTCAATATCATTTGCCTCCATTGTAATTTTATCACCACCATTTATCGTCATACTCTTACGAGCAGTTATATCAACATTGTGTCCTATAAGAGTAAGATTACCATTTTCATCAGCATGTATCTTGATGGAACCTTTAGCAGCATGAACTAAAATATCAACACCACCTGCTGGTTTTAAAGCACCAGCACATATTTCAATATCCTTATCAGCATGAATTTTTAATTTACCATCTTCACCATATGCAATACATGCCTTTTCATCTTGATCAGTCCAAGCATAGTGTGTAAGAACACTAGAACCACCATACCCATCCGAAGTAGGGTTGTTTATATCAACTCTATACTTAGGATAGGCTTCGCAATAACGTTCGTGATCAGTTTTAGTTGCCATTACGTTTCAACACAATCTATTACTTGTTTGACTTCACCTTGGAATTCTGGTCTAACATCAAGATTTGCCTTTAATATAGCACCAGATCCACTATCAGAAATCACATTCAATACAGGCATTTCAGTTATATCTTGACTATTTATTGGGGTTACACTAACAAGAGATCCTTTAAAACATTTGACATCATATTCATTATTAAATTGATCAGTAACAGTAGCACAATCCTTATATCCATAACCAGGATTCACGATTGTCACACTAGCAACAATTGGTGGTTCATCATCAGAAATTGGATATAATTGTCCTTCTGAGACAATATAAATTTCATCTACCTTACCATCCTTAATAGTCGCTCTTGCAACAGCACCAAATCCCTGATTACAGTTATCAACTATCTCCACAAATGGTGGGAATACATATCTATCACCAGGATTTGTCATCTTAATACCAATAATACTTCCTGTTTTCTTACTATCACCAACAATATTACCAAAGAACGGAATTGCTGATGCACCTACTCCACCACCACCGAAAATATTAATCTTAGGAGGTTCACAAACTTCTGGCATTGCACCACTACAAGGAGTTCCACCACCAGAACCTCCTCCTCCACCACCAATTCCACCAGATAAAAGACCAAATCCACCAAGCAAATCTTGAGCACCACCTATAAGATTTGCTGCATCTGCTGCAGCTTTAGCAATATTAGAATCCTTAAGAATACCACTCAGATTTGGAGCTCCTCCTGAAACTGGTCCTTGTCCTATTCTATAGGTGCAAGGATCTGTTCCTGCTGCTGGTGGTGGAGGAGTACCACAATCACCCAATGGTGACATGCCCATAAGTGAATCAATATCACCTCTAAGTAAACCTTCTACATCAAAATCACCCATATACTTCATCAATTTACTAATACCACCAAGAGAATCTTGCATTCCATCAGATATTTGTCCTATCATTGTATTCATTATTGCACCAACAGCTTGATCACCTATACAATCAACATAATTAAAAACATTATCAACAACTGCACCCAATATTCCTTTAATTGCATCACCCAAATTACCTATAACTTTATTAGTAAGACATGGTAAAAGTCCATTCATATTACCAATAGGACCCAACATTGATGCTTGAGCTGCAGTACCTGCCGCATTTGCAGCAGATGGAGATTGAGTTGCTGCTAATGTTGTTGCATGTACACTATCATACATATTACTCAATCCACCAGAAAGCATAGGTGTCATTTTTTTATAAAGATTATTTGTCATACCACTTACCATTCCAGAGGCATTACCAGATAGAGCACTAGCTTTATCAGACACTAAACCATTAACCTTGTCCTTATAAAACTGAGTACTGGGATCATATTTAGATTTTAAATCTGAAACTTCACTAACCATATTTTGAACACCTACTTTCATCCTACTGGCAGATTCTTGAGACTGACTCTTTCCACACCCAAGATGAACAACCTTACCATTAAATGAACTCATGGTAGCTCTATTACCAGTACCAGTAGTTTCACTCACTTTATCAGCATCTGACTGAGAAATCTGCATAGGTGATTCTGGTTCTACAGCACCAGTACTATTTGATTCCTTTAGAACTGTTTCTGTAGGTTTTTTAAGAGTATCTGTATATCCAGTAAAAGTTTGGAATGGAAGTGCTTCTCCTTTATCTACTCTATAATGAGAATTACCAAATGCACCAAATATCATTGGTAATTGTCCATTATCACCATCTAGGAAGAATCCTATAACAACATCACCTTGCTGAAATTTAATTGACTTAAACAATCCAGCAGCACCAGTACCATGTCCTGGTGGTAAAATAACTTGTGCCCAAGGCAAATCTTCATCTGGAAGTTCTATATTATTATAAGGATGATACCCCATAATACGAACTTTATATCGAATACTCCAACCCTTTTTAGTTTTAGTTTGTGGTTTTTGAACTTTATCAGCAGCAATCTGCCCTATCCACCAACGGAAACCATCTTTTCCAACAAAATTACTTTTAATAAACTGTTCCATCTTATTTTACCAGTTTTTCCTGTGATGATTTTTTAGCATCATTATTTTGTCCATGCATTCCATATGTATCTCTTACTAAAACCATATCTGTTTCAGATAATTCTTTAGTAAAACGATGACATAATGATTTTATCAAATATGAACCACTTTGTTGTTCATCAAAACCTTTACCATCAACTGAAGTAACTTTAGGAAATAAACATTCAATAACATCACCTGCCCTTAAATTAGTATTTAACGGAACTTTCATACTCAATTCTTGAGTAAACAACTGATTGTATCTCATAATAGACTGTGCTTGATACTCTAATGGATCAGCATTCAATCTATTAAATATACCTCTCTCAACAGTACCTTTATCAAGAACCATTGACATTAATCTACTTGGTGTATTACCTAAAGTCTGAGATGAATCATCGGAAAGTTTAGGAAGTTGTTTTGCAATATCCATTTCTTGTCCTAGATTCTTCGCATCTTTCATAAAATCATCAAGAGTAATTGTTGCATTTTGTGGTAAATTAAATTTACTATTACTAGGATCAAAAGTTGCAACAAAACTAGAATATGTACCCAATCTAAGTTTATCCATTAGATTTTGATTTTTATCTGTAGAATATCTTATTATTTCAAAATCATTACTTGATTCTACTTCACTTTCCTTACGTTCACTATAAGTATAAGTCTCTTTTGGGTCTTGATTAATTAAATTATCAATTGATTTAAAATGAAACCCATCTTGGGTTTGGAAAAATACAAATCCAGCAATACCTTTTTCAGGAACACCTTTAGATGCCAACCAAGTTAATATACTAAATGGTTTTCTCATATTACCAATAAACCCATATTTATTTTTTGTCTTATCAATATCCAATGCCTTTTCAGTCTTTAGATAATCTTTTAATATTTTTTCAACTGAAACATCAATTCTAGATGCAGTAGAAAACTTTATAGGAACTCTAATAGTTTCATTACTAATTGATTCTCTAGAAACTAATTGTAAAGTAAAAGTCTCAATTTGTTCATTTTGGGAAACATTAGTAATAGCACCAACATGCAAATAATCTTTATAAGTTTCAGAAAAATCTAATCCAGCATTTGTATCAGCATTAGCTTTAATCTTTATTGCTACTCTCTCACCACCCCTTAAAGGAAGTCCATTATATACAGACTGCATTTTTCCATCTTCACCTTCAATACTATCACCAGTATTAAGTATTAGCATTTTTGCTGTAATATTAGGAGAAAAAATATTCTCATAATATTCAAGTCCCATAACACCTGCTATTAGGTTAATATCCTGAGATTGATCATTAGACTCTATCGTCACCTGCTCAAATATAGATCTTTCGCTATGTGTCATCTTATTACTCTATCCCTGCCATCATTAGATCTGTACTATCTATCTTATTAGGATCAGACGCTACTATATCCGAACCAGAACCACCACCTGCTGGTTGAGAACCACCACCACCTCCTGATGGAACGGGAACAGTTATAATCTTTTGTTTCTTTGGTTTCGTTAAATCCCCAACATTAGTTTTCGGACCAGAATTAAAGAATTTAGCATATTCTGGTGTACCTGGTTTTAATGTCTTCTCGACACCATCAAGACCCTGTACAGTAATTGGTCTTCCAGTTCCACCAAACTGTGACATATTCTTAAGATTTGTTTTCTTTTCTTGGAAAGCTAGTTTTCTTTCATTTGTTCCAGTATAAGGTTGACGATTTATAACTTGATCTTTTTGTGATTTTGGTGCTGGTGGTGTCTGACCTTCTGTTTCTCCTTTTTTACTATCTACTACAGCAGAATCTTCTTTATCTGCAGGATCAATAATATCTGCTCCTTCTGCTTTATCCTCACCTTTACCATCAACACCTAATTGCTCTTGAATATCCTTCTGTCCTTTTTTGGATTTTCCAATTAACTGATCAAAACCATCCTTAGCTTTCTTAATTATACCTTTTACCTTATCAAAACCAGCTTCAAGTTTTTCCTTAACAGATTGAATACTCTTTATACCATTTTGTATGCCACTCCATACCTTTTTAATACCTTCCCATATCCATTCAAAAACTTTAACTATACCTTTTACAACACCTTTCAGAACATCAATAACAGGTTTAATTTTTTCTAAGAATTTTTTACCTTTCTCAATAATTACAGGTAACTGATTAATTATCCAACCAGTAAGAATTGCTAGAATATATTGTAGTGGTTTAATACCACTATCTTTCATAACTTTTTTAAATCCTGTCTTACCTGCTCTAGCATCTTTTTCTTGCTCTAACTGCATTTCTGCTCTTTTTCTTGCAAGAACACCTCTTCTTGTCTTTGCCCATTTTATAATATTCTTTCTCTGCTTCTTTTTGTAAATTGTTAGTTTTCTAAAAGTATTTGTTAAATTATCTGCAGATTTTTTAGTACTCTTTCCAAGAGTAGGTACATTATCTGGCACCTTCTTCTGTTTAGGAGTTATTGTTGGTGCCTCCTTTGGGGGTGAAATTAATGCTAGTCCTAATTGAGTTTCCATATATTAAAACGCATTTAATTGAATTTTAGTAGCAAGAACAGCACGATCATTCATATTTTCTGCCTTGATTGTTCCACCTTGATTATTCTTTGCTGAACCAGCATTTGTTCCTACATTATCTTGCTTAACTGGAAGAACAATAGTCTCACCTTCAGTATTAACCTCTTGTGATATGTTAGTTGCCTTATCCTTTACTGATGATGAGATAGTTTTATCATTAGCTTTTGATTTTAATACTGAATCTGGATCTGCTCCAGAATCTATTCTAGAAACATGCTTATTTCTAATTTCTTCTTCTGTTTTTTTCCATTCTGCCCTTGCTTCTTTCCAATACTCTTTTCTACCATCTTTCTTTGATGGTTCATTTGCTCTTACTTCTTTAAAGTACTCCTTTTTCTTTTTCTTAATTTCATCCTTCATATCATCTCTAATACCATTAAGTCTTCCTTCTTCTTTTTTAAATTCTGTCCATGCAGCTTTCTGTTCGTCAGTTCCATGTTCCATTACATCAACCCACTTCCCATCTGCATTTTTTATCTTACCATCTTTTGCTATTCCAAGTTCTTCTTTCATCTCCTTTAATTTTTCCCTATTCTTCTTATGTGCATCTCTTAATTCTTTACCACCAGCCTTTTTCTGTCTAAACCAACTAAATGCCTTCATCATACCCATAATAGCACCACCAACACCTAATGCTATTAGTAAAGCAGTCAAAGTTACTGGATTTAACAACAATCCACCTACTACTGCTATTAATGAACCTATACTACTAAGAACAGTACCCAATCCAAAAGTTGCAATAGCGAAAACACTACCAACTGCTGCCACTCCAACTAAGAGTTGTTTTCCAATCTTATTAACCATCTCGGTGTTACCTTCACCTTTGGCATTAATCAAATCTATGGTTTTAGCAGTAAACCAACCACCAACAATAACTAGAAAGAATTTTTTAATCCTATCTAAGAAACCAATAGCCTTTTCACCAACAGTATCAACTCCCTTATTAACAGCATCCCCTAATTGATTTTGAATTTTCTTCGGACCTTCAAGTTCTGCTTCTGCATTCTTTTTCTTATCTGCAGCAACTTTATCTTTTTCAGTATCTAATTCTGCATCATCAGCTTGTCTATCTGCAGTAGCAAACTCATGTAATGCAGCATTAGTCCTACCTAAAGCAGCACTAATACCCTGAACAGAATCTATTAAAGTTGTTAATTGTTCATTCTGATGTTGATTTACACTTTTCTGCTCATCTACATCTTTTTGTATCTTTTTTATTTTCGTCAGATTTCCTCGTACATGCTTAATAACATTAGCCATTGTTGCATGAATCTGCTTAATACCAGGATCCTGCTTCATTCCACCACCACGGTTGTTAAAAGAAACCTTAGTTTTCTTTAAACCGAATGAATTAGTTGCTATATTAGGAAAAGCAGATTGGTTACTGGGCATTTTGTTTTTGTTGTTGTGCCTTTAGGTTTTCTTCTTCAATATACTGTTGTAGAAAAGTCAAATAAACTTCTCTTTCCCAAGGTATCATATTTTCTAGCTCTGTTAAGCTATATTTATGGTGCTGCATTAAGGCGAAATTTACCTTATAGTATGACTCTAGGTTTTCATGAGCCATACCTATCCGAAAAAACTCGACAATCCCTCCAGTACAATTTCATTTTCAACACCAGTTTTAGGATTTTTAACTTTTATGGTATGAGAGAGTTTTGGCATAGTTGCAAAGAAATTCTCAATTTCCTTAAATTGCTTTTGTCCTAAATTTTCAATAAATTCAAGTAATTCCTTTTGAGTGGAATCAGCAGCATTCCAAGATTCTTCTTCAGAGTAGATTTGATCAACACATGAAGCAACTAGTGCAAATGTGTCTTCAACATCCATAGACTCCTCCAAATCAAAGTTATTTTTAACAAATTCTTCTAATGATGGATATCTCATTCTTAATGTAAGAGTGTCATCTAATTTAATATCCTTATTATGATTTTCATCCTCAATAACCTTAATATCATCTAAATTGATGACAAATGGAACTTGAGTCTCACCATCATCTGGGCAAGTAATCATAACTTCAACATCTTCACCAACTGACTTACCCCTAACATTAAGAAAGAGATATTCCATGTCAAATGTAGAAAGTTTTTCTACCTTGATACCTCTAGTAAGAATACAGTTTTTAAGAACTGCCTTAACAGCATCTGTTATCTGTTTTGTGTCCTCACTCTCCATTGCGATAATAAGGAGTTTTTCCTCTTTTACAAGAAATGGACGATATCTACATTTCCTCTTAGATGAGGGTAATACCAACTCATAGGTTGGTGCAGTAATTTTTGGTAAAGGCATAATGTGTGTAGCACTTCAGTATTATTATTTATAGCACTTTTTTGAAAATCCTGTGGCTCAAAAAAATGTCGGAGTTTTTTTTCCGCTATATTTGGAATAAAAAGTCGAATTTGCCTATAGGAACCTTCCTAACAATCCACCAACAGCATTAATGTTGGGTAACAAACCACCTAAGAGTTTATTATGTGAATTTCCTCTATAAACTGAATAACTAGAATTTTTTCCACAAATATACCTATCAAATGAAAAAGTACATGATGCTTTTAGAATATCTGACTGTTCGTATGAAACACTGATGTCACTCAATGCTTTAGGAAATAATCCATAGAAAGTATATTCTAACTCCTGATTATAGTCTTTGTCAAATTTAATTATCTTTGTCTGATTTGTTTTATACTCATCAGGATATACCATCCTTACATAATAACCATCTCGTGATTGATCTTCACCAGAACCACTTGCTATAAATTCTATCCAATGTTCTAAAAATTTAATTGTTCTATAGTCTCTATCAACCATAAACTCTAGGTTGATTTCAGTGTACAACCTACTATGTGCCATCTTCTCCTGTATACCCATGTAATTACCATCAACAGTAAATCCTGCCAATGAACTACCAGGAAGTACAGCAGCATTACAAAGTAATCCAGCAGTCTCACCTACAAATCTATATCCAACATCTCTTCTATTGAGATGACTTCTTAAAGATCCAGATAAACCACCAAAAATCACCTGATAATGGGAAGTTGTGGCTAATTTTGATAGCGTAGGTTTAAAATCCGCTATCCTACGGGGTTTTACCACTCTAAATACGTTATATATTATATCTATTTAGATGGCTTATAAAGGAAAATATAAACCACTACGTCCGTACAAGTATAAAGGTAATCCAACCAAGGTTACATACAGATCATTATGGGAACGTAAGTTCATGCAATATTGTGATGATAATATAAACATCCTTGAATGGGCAAGTGAAGAAATGTTTGTATGGTATAAGTCTCCTGTAGATAATCGTGCTCATAGATACTTCCCTGATTTCTATATTAAAGTAAAAGAAAGCACTGGTGTGATAAAAAAATATATTATTGAAGTTAAACCAAAACGTCAAACGAAACCACCAGCAAAACCAAAACGTCAAACTAGAGGATATTTACGTGAAGCATTTGAGTATGCAAAAAATAAAGCAAAATGGAAAGCAGCAAATGAATGGTGCCTTGATAGGGGATATGAATTTAAAGTACTCACAGAAAACGAACTAGGAATTAAATGAATAGAATAAGAGACATAGCAAAAAATATAAGTGGGATGGAAGATTCTGATGAACTAATGATGGAACTAATGGAAGCATGTAATGATACAGTAACTCCTGTCCCTACTGTTGGAAAATTCTATTTCTTTGTCTATGATCCCAAAACACCTGGTATAAAATATGATCAAAATCCACTAGTTGCTTGCACAGATATTCTTGCTTGGGGATTCCGTGGACTTAACTTTCATTGGGGTGAACATAGACAATATACATGGACAGAAGTAGTCGGACAACTATATGAAGTATACAATGAAGAGTTAAATGATCTGGATGCAATACCTTTTGCCAGATTTCGTTATAAATAACTGAAATAGTAATATCAATATATGGGATTTGCTGGACCGCTATTTGATAAAGGGAACTTTAGTGCCGACAAACTACAGAATTTAAAATCAAGAACTGGTACACCAAGAACTGGTCCTACTGGTCCTACTGAGAGAAGAGGAACTGGTCCTACTGGGGGTACTGGTAGAACTAGACGTAGTAACCCATTACCAAGTGGAAGAGGAGGAAGAGGAGGAGGTGCCACAGTTCTAAGGTATCCCAATAAGAGATTGGATAATAGTAGTGACTACTTACAAATTAAAGTAGTTAAATATACTCCTAACTCAAACCTTATGAGTAAGAGTGATAAAGCATCTCAAAAACAAGGTGGACCTGCATCAGGGCATGTTGCTGGTATACAAGGAAAATCTTTAACTGCTAAGGTAGGTAGAGCAGTTAACATGGAGACAGCAAGTTCCAGAGCAAGAAAACAATCACCACTCTCAATGATATTCCTACCAATACCACAGGGAGTAACAGATAATAATTCTGTATCATATAAAAGTGATGACTTGAACCCAGTCAAAGCAGCAATGGCACAGTTTGCTATGGGTATGATGACTCAACCAGGAGAAACTGTAAAGAAAGCAGTAGATATAGATTCTTTTGGAAAGATAGATGAGACTACCAAGCAAGCAATACTAGCAAAACTTACTGGTAGTGCTGTAGGTGCAGAAAGTATGGTAACTAGGGCTACTGGACAAGTAATGAATCCAAACCTAGAAACTATCTTCTCTGGTGTTTCAATTAGGGACTTTAGTTTTACCTTCACATTAGCACCAAGAAACCAGAGTGAAGGACAACAAGTAAAACAAATCATAAGAACATTTAAAAAACATTCAGCAGCGAAAGGTGTTAGTGGTAACGGATTCTTTATTGGTTCACCAGACATTTTTATATGTGAGTACATGAAAGGTGGTGCACCTCACCCATTCTTAAATGTTTTTAAACCTGCAGTTCTTTCATCAATGAATGTTAACTATACAGGACAAGGAACCTACTCAACATTCTATGATGGAACACCAACATCAATGACATTAACATTAAACTTCCAAGAGTTGAATCCAATATACAGTGAACAATATGATGAAGGAGTAGGATTACAAGGAGTTGGATTCTAATGTCATATTTCAGAGAACTTCCTGATTTAAACTATCAGTCACCACTATCAACAAAAACATCTTCTCGTTCTTATCTAAGAGTTAAGAACCTTTTTAGAAGAGTTAAACTTCGTGATGATTTAAATAATGTTTTTACTATATTCTATAAGTATCAAATACCTGAAGGTGCTAGACCTGATACTATAGCAGAAGAAATATATGGTAGTTCTGATTTAGATTGGGTTGTAATATTAACTGCTGGAATTATTAACCTACGAAATGAATGGCCTCTTGATAACAGACACTTATATAGATTTGTTGAAAGTAAATATGGACTTGAGAATGTAAACAATATACACCACTACGAAACAAAAGAAGTTAAAGACTCAAAAGGAAGAACAATTCTTCCTGCTGGTAAAAAAGTAGACTCTACATTCTCAATGGTAGATCCAGATAATGCCAATAAAGTAAATATCACCCCGAATCCAGTGATTGGGGTGACAAATTGGGAGTATGAAACTCTTATTAATGAAGATAAAAGAAGTATATATTTACTTAGAAGAGAATACTTACAAATGTATCTAAACGACATGAGAGAAATTATGCATTATGATAAGTCCTCTCAATTCGTTAACAGACGACTAGTAGAAACAGAAAATACTAGAAATACTTCCTCTTAATATTATTCTTCAGCTAGTTTAGCAAAGTATGATAGTGCATCATCATCTTCACCAGTTCCTGCACCAGCAGCAGTGGTGACAAGTTGTTCTGCTGAACCACGATCATCGTCTTCATCAATCACTTCAGGATCTTGACGTACTTGTGCCTTGTTACCAAGAACATACTCAAGACGCTTCTTAAGTTCATCATAAGACTTGAACTGATCTGCAGCGACTAGTTCTGCAAGAGAGAACTCCTTCTTCCAAAGTCCTTCTAGTGCATCATCATCCTTTAGTAGTGGAGATGTTGCAGTAAATTCAGATGAATCATAATTTCTATAACCAGCAACGTTCTTTGCCTTCAACTTGAAGTTAGCACCTTGCCAGAAATCAAATGGATCAATTGCTTCCTCATCCTCAAACTCAGGTTGCATTGC
>VTLG01013454.1_pt1 | contig 15464 bp, 24 predicted proteins | sample 4694571 | NCBI WGS metagenome assembly VTLG01 (sample SAMN12604809, study PRJNA352737) | marine metagenome | biome: ENVO:00000447; feature: ENVO:00000209|ENVO:00000569|ENVO:01000036; material: ENVO:00002151; isolation source: viral sequences binned using virsorter ...
TTTTATCATTAGTTGAATGTTTACCAAAACCCTTTTTGCTTAATTGATCATGTTTCCACTTGTTACGGTTTTTTTGTTTAGAAGCTTCAATATCAAGTTTTTCTAAATAATCACCTAAAGCCAATTCGCTTAATAGACCGTCAATAAAACTTTTATAAGTATTTTTACGGTTAGCTATTACGCTTTCAATAGTAGTTGATATATTTTCAAAACTTGAAAGCTTATCAATTTGTTTTACTATTGATAATTTTTTAGTTGTTACCTTTTTTGTAACCTTTTTATTTTTAAATAAATTTAACATTGTATTTACCTTTCATTAGTTAAATTAAAATTATGAAACTTTTTAAGCTTCAATATAAATTTTATACTATTATGTAGTAGTGTCAATATAATAAATAAATCAATCATGAAACTTAATATAATCAATATGTATATAGATATTTTATTTTGTGTCTCAAAAATATATGTGGATATACTTTTAATATTCTTAATTGGTAACTATCAATAAAAAATGTCATAGTCTATGACGAATTTAAGCATAATTGATTACTGTTTTCTTATCAGTTTCTAAAAAATAGATAATTTATAGCAATATCAATAGAATATTTTTATTTTTTGGCTATACTACAGCACTTTTTTGGCATGGGGGGGCTGGGGGTAGACCCCTGGTAGTAGTACGTATCATGGAGATATACACAGATTAGGTATTTCTAGTGTTAACCACTTAACTAACTGTTAAAATGCAGCAGATTAGTATATAAAAAACGTTACATTTTGGGCAGTCCAAACACGCAGTAAAATATTTTACTTGACAAGATAGTAAAAACCGAGTATAATTATGTGTAGTTAAACTAATAGTAAAACTATTAAGCAGATAAAACTATATTAGATACTAAACTATAAAGTATAACTACAATTAACCCCAATAATTTCCGTGCTATGAAATTGTTTCTTGACAATGAGTAAAAAATCAGTAAAACTATATACACCAGAGAATATTTTAGAATCATTTTACGATGCAATTCGTACAAATACTTTACATAAGCTACATATTCCTCACAGTTCCGTATTTTACACTCGTGCTGCGATAGAAGCAAAGACAGGTAAACGTTATACGCTGAAGCACGTAGAGAATGCGATGAAAGCTGAAGGAATGTTAAACGATGTATGAATTATTTGTATTGGCTTGTCTAATAGGCAGTCCAAATATGTGTGTGACATTAAAAGATTTATATAGTCCTCACCCAACTCACGACAAATGTCTAGCTAGAGCTTACGAAATAGCACAAGGTATGCCTATTCATATGCCTATGTATTTCCCTAAAAGTTATAAATGCTTAGACATGACACTAGAAGGCGAAAAGTTAAAAACAACATGGCAGAAAAGAAAAGAAAGCGTGGAGGACTAAAGGGATTCACTCAGAAGAGTGGAGATATGCGACCCACAAAAAGTGGTGCAGGGATGACCAAAAAGGGTGTCGCTAAGTATAGAAGGCAAAATCCGGGAAGTAAATTAAAAACAGCAGTAACAGAAAAGAAACCATCTAAATCTAGAGCGGCACGAAGAAAATCCTTTTGTGCAAGAAGTGCAGGTCAGATGAAAAAATTCCCTAAAGCTGCAAAGAACCCGAATAGCCGATTAAGACAAGCTAGAAGAAGATGGAGATGTTAAATGGCTGAATCATACAGAGAAAAAATGCAGAAAGTTCGCCCTGGTCAAAAGAAAAGAGCAGAGCAAAGAAAAAAGCAGATGATGATGACAGGTGGACTAGACGAACTTAATGTCAAGTCACCTAAAAAGACACCTGCTGCTATGAAAGAACAAAAAAGAAAAGCTGACATAAGAAAAAGAACTCAGAGAACTTTAGGTTCAATCTTTGATACTTATGTGAAAGGCAGAAAATTTAAAGACAAACCTACACCAGCAAGAGGAAAGTCTCCTGGTGCGTTAGGTGGAAAAGCACCACTAGGCAAGTCACCTGGAAGATTAAAAGCAGAAGGCACTGGTAGAGCACCTACTAAAAAACAAACTTTTAAAGATTTTAAAACAATAGCAGCTGCAAAGAAAGCCGGGTCTTTGTACTACATGGGCAAAGATGGCAAAAAGAAAGCTGCAGTCACAAAAACTGATTTAGATAAAAGTGGACTATCTTTGAGAGACTACCTAAACTTCATGACTGGAAAGACAAGGAAGTCATCTCCTATGCCAAAGAAGAAACCAACGCCTATTAAGACTAAGATGGGTAAAGTTGGCAAAGGTGGAATGGCAAAGATAAAAAGAGGAATGCGTGATAAAAAAATGAGGAAGATGTAATGGCTGTATTCGTACCTATAGTCATGCAACTAGGTCGTGTTGTTTTACAAGCAGGTTCTAGGTCTGTATTTAATTTTTTGAAGAAGCAAGGCTTTAAACAAATAGCAAAAAATAGCAAAAAAGCTAAGAATGCTCCTACCGTAACTAAACTTAATCAAGTTAAAAAGCTTCAAAAGCCTAAAGTTCAGACTACCAAACCTAAAGTTCAAGCTCAAACAAAGCCTAAACCTAAATCTAAAACCCAAACAAAGAAAAAACCACAAGATAAAAAGCAAGGTAATATCTTAACTCGTAATAAAGGTAAAGCTATTACTGCTTTGACACTAGGAACAGCTTTAGGTGCAGGACAACTTACAGGTCCTGACGAAGTTAAATCTATGCCTAAGAAAAAAGATGTGGTTACAACTGACAAGAAGGCAGAGACAAAACCTCTAACAAACGTTAAGAAAAAAGAAACTCCTCTAAAAAAACTAAGAGAGATTAACGTTAAGACGGTCAAGACAAAAGCACTTCAAGAAAAGAAAAAAGTTGCAGACAAACCAAAAAGAACAAACATCACAGCAGGTGGTAACGTAGGATTTGGTTTGAAGGGTAACATATTTGCTTCTAGTGAAGAAGATAGAAAAAGACTCATGGCAAAGTTTGGTGGAACAGGCTCTGCCGCTGCAAGAGCAGCGATGAAAGGTACTCAAGGCAATATAGTTAAGAGTAAAGCTAAAAAAGGACACACAGATATGAGAAAAGGGGGATTGTTCTATGGCTAAAAAGAAAGATAAAAAGAATAAACTTGCTATTATCATAGCTGTTGGTAAACCTAAAGGTATGGCTTACGGTGGAATGGCAAGTGGAAAAAGACATTTATATGCTTCATCAGGAGCTGCTGTAATAGACAACTTGCCAAACAAAGGACTTAAAGCACTCGCTAAAACAGAAAAAGGCAGAAGTGCTGTAAGAAATATGGGGTTTGATGTCTAAGCGTAACTATGAAAAAGAGTACGCTAACGAATCAGATGCACGAAAGAAGAAACGTGTAAATAGGAATTTAGCTAGACGTATTATGAAACGTAAAGGTCTAGTTAAAAAGGGTGACAAAAAAGATGTTCACCATGTGGGTGGAGATGCTTCCAATAAGAAGAGTAAATTGAAAGCAGTTCCTCGTTCTAAAAATAGGTCTTACGCAAGAACAAAAACTGCTCGTAAGAAAAATAAAAAGTCATAAGGGAGAGACAACTATGCCGATGCATGGAAAAAAGAAAACTAAAATGTACTCAAGAGGTGGTGCAGGAATGAAAAAGAAAACTAAAATGTATGCACGAGGTGGTGCAGGCATGAAGAAAAAGACAAAGATGTACTCAAGGGGTGGAGCTGCAAAACGTAGATAATGTCTTATCTAATAAGTAACGTACCACACTTTAAATGTTGGGTACGAAGAGAGTTCACTTGTAATCATCAAAACTATCACGGTGAGTTCCTTCACGCAATGGTATTTGCAGTAAACACCATACCAGATAGGTCTTTAAGTTTCCAAGTTGTTTTCACAGGATGTGAGATAGACATGGAAGGAGGACCTGAAGAAAACGTGCATGGTGGTGCAATGTGGGCAAGAATGCCTATTCAAGCTTTGGTCGCAGACATACCCGTAGATGAATGGGCAGAACCAATGGAAGACCATCTGTGTCAACCTTGGGATTGTGAATCAAGACATCATTCAGTTATTGTGATGGATAGAGTAAGCTCATCACCTTGGCTTTGTAAGATTGATAATGATTTCTATACAGGTAAATATTTATTTACTGTTGATTACACAGACAGCGATATAGCAGATGATCCAGCTCAACATAAACAATCACACGTATTGTATTTGTTAGATGCAGGTAAATGGACTGGTAACATAGTGGCATTGCCAAACAACAGAGTGAGAGCAACAAGTCCAGCTTTATGGAGAACTGGAGAAGGTGCTCCTGATTTTACACCTTCACAGTGGATTCATTCAGCAGAATCTCATGAGTCTTATTTAGACCCTTCAGTAACGTTTAACAATCTATATTCAGATGGTAGCCAAGTTAGAAACAATAAGAAAAAAAATAAAAAGTAAAAAGAAACTTGGTTTCTCTGAAAGAGCTAGAGCAGTAAGTAAAGGATTATTACCAAGTGCCGCTGAAAAAAGGAAGAAGTCAAAAAGTAGTAAGTCAAAATATAAGAAAGCTAAAAAAAGAGGGTAAACCTCATAAACAAGCTATCGCTATAGCACTTTCTACTGCAGGATATAAACAGTCTAATTTAAAAGAAGGACCTAAAAAAGATAGACTTGTTAAATTACTTATGAAAGCTAGACGAGATGTTGGACAAGCTTTGAAAGAAAAGAATAAGACAAAAGAACGTCTAGCTAGAAATAGAGTACAAAAATATAAAGTAGCTTTAGGAGAACGAAGTGGAAATAAAAAAAGCAAAATCAACAATAAAAAAAGTAGCAGGAAAGCTTAAAAAAGCTAGTCAAGCTCACGCAGGTCAAGCAAAAGCTTTATCGGAACTAGAGTTACGAAAAGGTGGTTCTGCTAAAAAGAAAACTAGAAAAAGAACTGCAAAGAAAAAAAGTAAAAGCACAGTAAACAAAGCAGGTAACTATACAAAACCTGAAATGAGAAAAAGAATATTTAACAGAATAAAGGCAGGAGGCAAAGGTGGTGCTCCGGGTCAATGGTCTGCAAGAAAAGCTCAAATGTTAGCAGCAGCTTATAAAAAAGCAGGTGGTGGTTATCGCAACTAAAAAGAAAAGAGACCCTAAAGTTGGAACTGGAAAGAAACCAAAAGGTTCTGATAGACGCTTATACACGGATGAGAATCCTAAGGATACGGTTAGTATCAAGTTTGCAACTCCGACAGATGCCAGAGCCACGGTTGCGAAGGTTAAAAAAATCAATAAGCCATATGCGAGAAAGATACAAATACTTACAGTCGGTGAGCAAAGAGCTAAAGTTATGAAAAAAACTGAAGTAGTAAGTATATTTAAAAAAGCAAAAGAAAGTTTAAAAAGAGCAAATGAACGAAAAAAGAAAAAGGTGTGATACTTGTGAATGTTATGACTGCGATTGTGAAGATTGTAATTGTGACTGTCATGACGATGATGAAGATGCACAAGGTGTCCCAGTTTAAGTGATAGAGTTTCTTCTGATATTCATGATTGATAATCAAATTGTGAATCAGAGTCAAAGATTTAAGGATATCAATAGATGTCTTTATTTTGCAGAAAAACTGCATGACCAGCCAAGCATACCAACAGAGGATGGAAATAAACGTATAACTGCATATTGTAAACCTGTAAGGAAGTAGAATGTTAGCAGAATTAGCAGCTGCAAATGCTGCCTTCGGTGTAATTAAAAGTTTTATAAGCAACGGAAAAGACTTAGCAAGTTGTGGAAAACAGATTTCTGATTTTGTTTTTGCGAAAGAACAAATAGAAAAGAAAGCTAAAAAACAAAAAGCCAAAGGGGTACGGACAAATGATTTAGAAGAGTTCATGGCTTTAGAGAAAATAAAGCAACAAGAAGAAGAACTCAAGCAAATTATGATATATGTAGGCAGACCGGGATTATGGCAAGATTGGCAAAAGTTTCAAGCAGAGGCTAGAAAGTCAAGACGATATGCAGAGAAAATGGCTCAAAGAAGAAGAGAAGAACTTATTGAAATGATGGGTTATAGTATAGCTTTCATAGCTTTACTAGCATTTGGTGGAATGATATTATACTTTGTAGGTAAATGGACAGGTAAATTATAATGGCATTAAAAAAGTCTCAGAGGTCTTTAGTTGCGTGGACAAAGCAAAAATGGAGAACCAAGTCAGGTAAACCTAGTACACAAGGGAGTAAGGCAACTGGCGAACGTTATTTACCTTCGGCAGCGATTAAGGCTCTTTCTCCCAGTGAATACGCCGCCTCTACGGCTGCTAAACGAAAAGCGAAGAGAGCAGGTAAACAATTTTCTAAACAACCCAAAAAGATTGCAAAAAAAGCATCAAGATTTCGTAAATTCAGTTAAAGTAAAAGAAAAGCTAAGAGCAGAAAGATTAAAGGAAAAGATAGAAAATGATACAAGCACTAATAGGACCAATCGCAAATCTCGCAGGAACATGGTTTCAAAACAAACTAGAAAAAACAAAAGCAGAAGGTAAAGCAAAAGTAGCAGAAGCAAAAGCTAGAGCAACTGTTGCAGAAAAAGTAGCTTCGGGAAAGATAGAGTGGGAAGGCAAAATGGCTGATGCCACAAACGATTCTTGGAAAGATGAATTTGCTTTAGTTGTGCTACTAGCTCCTGCTATATTAGTCTTCATTCCGGGAATGAGAGAGTATGTACAAAGTGGCTTTGAAGTGTTGGCAACACTACCTGATTGGTATCAATACCTACTATACATAGCTATATCTGCATCGTTTGGAATCAAAGGTGTAGGTCAAGCGGCTAAGATGTTGAAGAAGAAATGACACTAAAAGCCTTGACATTTTTAAAGATTTCTGCTATAATTAGTAAAATAGGAAACTATTTTTGGCATTTGCACGTTAAAGAAATACGTAAACAGCAATACAAACAAGGACTCCGACCATGAACATCAACACACTAAGACAAGAAATAGAAGCTGATGAAGGATGTGTATATAAAATATATCGTTGTAGTGAAGGTTATCCTACCGCAGGTGTAGGACATTTATTAACTGAGTGGGATGAAGAGTATTACGACAAGCCTATTGGAACACCTGTTTCTGAAGAAAAAGTTCAAGAGTGGTTCGTAAATGATGTTCAAACTGCTATTAATGATTGCAATGATATATTTAATAGTTTTGAAAAGTTACCTGAAGACATACAACACGTATTAATAAATATGGCATTTCAACTTGGAGGTCCTCGTTTACGCAAATTTAAAATGATGATTGCTGCAGTAGAGATGGAAGACTATCGTGAAATGGCACTTCAAATGGAAGACAGCAGATGGTTTAAGCAAACAACAAACAGAGCACAACGTTTAATTGATAGAGTTGTAAAACAAGGTATACCTATATGAGCACAAAGAAAAGAGAGTTATCAGAAAGACAAAAGAAGTTTCTAGAAGTTTTGTTTGACAAAGCTAATGGAGACCCTGTACAAGCAAAACTACTTGCAGGGTACTCAGAGCATTCTGGAACTTCTGCTATTGTCGCATCTATGAAAGATGAGATAATGGAAGAGACACAACTTTATATGAGTCGTAATGCACCCAAGGCAGCATTTGCGATGGTAAGTGGTATTGATGATCCTACACAGTTAGGCATAAGAGATAGACTTGGTGCAGCAAAAGAATTACTTGATAGAGTTGGTTTAATTAAAACTGAGAAAGTACAAGTAGAAGCATCAGGTGGTGTAATGATATTACCACCAAAGAAGAAGTAGGGGATTTACATGAGTAAAAGTGAAACTAGAAAAAAACAAAAAGAAATAGCAGAAGAAAAAAAACAAAAAGAAAGAGCAGAAAAATTTAAAAAGGCTTTTAATTTAGACAAAAAAGAAAATGAAAAAAGTTTATCTAGGTCTGATTTAGAAAAAATATATGGTGCATTACCCTCTTCAAAAAGAGGAAAGGGTATGCAAAGAACTTTTGAAAATGTAAAAAAACTAGAGGCTTTAGCTAGAGGAGAAAAAACTTCTACGGAAAAATTAACTGAAAAAGATAGAAAATTTTTTCAACAGGTAAAGTATGCACAAGCTAGGGGATTTAGGGGATACAAAGGTCAAGGAGATGTTATAACCTCTAAACAGGAGGAAGAAAGAGCAAAAGCAGAAAATAAAAAGACTAAAAGGTTGTCTATCGGAGGTTTATCAACAAAAAAATATGTTAATCAAGTTACTTTTGTTGATAATTTAAAAAAGAAATGAATAGAAGCGTAGGTAAGTGGAAACTTCCACAACCAACAGATTTAAAAGATGAAGAACAAAAAGAGTGGATACAAATACCACGCATAGCAAGGATAGTTCCTTTTGGCTATGAGGTTAATAAAGAAGATTCTAAATTACTTGACCCTATACCTTTTGAGTTGGAAGCTATAGAAGTTGCTAGGCAATACGTGAAACAATATTCGTATAGACAAGTAGCTAATTGGATTACAACTAAAACAGGAAGAGATATATCTCACGTAGGATTAAGAAAAAGATTAATGAATGAACGACAACGTAAGAACAAAGCTAGAACTCTCAAGTCATGGACTGAGTGGGCAGAAAAGGCAATACAAAAAGCGAAAGCCTACGAAGAGGAAAGAACGGGTGCAAAAGCCTAGTATCGTTGAAGATATTGAGCCAGTACCTATTGAAGAACAAAACGTAGTCTTTAGACCTAACGAAGGTCCTCAAACAGAGTTTCTTGCATCACCTGAAAGAGAAGTTCTTTATGGTGGTTCTGCAGGTGGGGGTAAAAGTTATGCCATGTTGGCAGACCCACTGCGTTATATGAATCATCCACAGTTTAGTGGATTATTGCTTAGACATACAACAGAGGAGTTAAGAGAACTCGTTTGGAAGTCTAGAGAGTTATATCCTCAAATATACAAGGGTATAAAGTGGTCAGAAAGAAAGATGCAATGGGTAGCTCCATCAGGTGCAAGACTGTGGATGTCATACCTAGACCGAGATGATGATGTATTAAGATATCAAGGTTTAGCTTTTAGTTGGATAGGCTTTGACGAATTAACACAGTGGTCAACACCATTTGCTTGGAACTATATGCGATCAAGACTTCGTTCTACTGCTCCAGACTTACCAGTCTATATGAGAGCAACAACTAACCCAGGAGGTCCGGGTCATCAATGGGTTAAGAAAATGTTTATTGATCCAGCACCATACGGAAGAGCATTTGATGCCACAAATATTGAAACAGGAAAAGTTCTCAAATATCCTGAAGGACACAGTAAGGCAGGCGAGTCTCTATTTAAAAGAAGATTCATACCTGCTAGATTATCTGATAATCCATATCTCTCAAGTCAAGGAGACTACGAAGCGATGCTTCTATCCCTCCCTGAACACCAACGTAAACAGTTGCTTGAAGGTGATTGGGATATTAAAGAAGGTGCTGCTTTTACTGAGTTTAATAGGGATATTCACGTTATTGAACCTTTTGACATTCCAAGAAATTGGGTCAAGTTTCGTGCTTGTGATTATGGTTATGGTTCTTATAGTGCTGTGTTGTGGTTTGCTATTAGTCCAGATGAGCAACTTATACTGTATAGAGAGTTATATGTTTCTAAAGTCCTTGCCACAGATTTGGCAGAAAGGGTACTAGACTTAGAATCAGAAGATGGTAATATAAAGTATGGTGTACTTGATAGTTCTCTTTGGCATAAACGTGGTGACACAGGTCCTTCACTTGCTGAACAAATGATTTCAAGAGGATGTCGTTGGAGACCATCAGATAGAAGTAAAGGAAGTCGTGTGGCTGGAAAGAATGAATTACATAGAAGGTTGCAAATAGATGAGTTTACCGAGCAACCTAGAATGGTGTTCTTTAATACTTGTATGAATACAATAGCACAGATACCTGCTATACCTCTAGATAAAAAGAATCCTGAAGACGTGGATACTAGAGCAGAAGACCATATCTATGACGCTTTAAGATATGGTATTATGTCAAGACCTAGATTTAGTATATTTGACTATGATCCTATGGGCAGACCAAAAAGTAGTATGCCTATAGCAGACGCAACATTTGGATATTAATATGGCAGAAGAAGATATTTTATTAGAAGAAGAAGAAGCAATAGCTTTAAATGATATAAAAGAAAACGATACTGAAGACGATGCTTCAGCTTCTAAATTAGCAGACTATGTTCTGATGAAGTTTAAAAAGTCAGAAGACTATAGATACGAAGATGAATTAAGATGGACTAGAGCTTACAGAAACTATAGAGGAATCTATGGTCCTGATGTTCAATTTACAGAAGCAGAAAAATCTAGAGTATTTATAAAAATAACTAAAACAAAAACATTAGCTGCCTATGGTCAAATAGTTGATGTTTTGTTTGCAGGAAATAAATTTCCTATTAGCATAGAACCTACAACATTACCTGAAGGAGTAGCAAAAGATGTTAACTTTGATCCGAAAAAACCTGAAGAAATTCGTGGAGAGTCTTCTATATCTTCCCCTTATGGTTTCAATGGCGATGGCATGGAACTACCTAAAGGCTCTACTGAAAAGAGTTTACTTGAAAAGCTTGGACCTTTGCAAGATGATTTGGGAAAAATTAAAAACCTTGAAGAAGGTGTGGGCGAAACTCCAACTGCGATTACGTTTAGTCCTGCGATGGTTGCAGCGAAAAGTATGGAAAAGAAAATAGCTGACCAATTAGAAGAGTCAGGAGCAACTAAACATTTAAGAAGCACTGCATTTGAAATGTCATTGTTTGGAACTGGGGTTATGAAAGGACCTTTTGCTCTTGATAAAGAATATCCTAATTGGGATGGTGAAGGAAAATACAATCCTATATTTAAGACAACACCACAAGTATCTCATGTATCAGTATGGAACTTTTATCCAGACCCTGATTCTACAAACATAGACCAAGCACAGTACGTAATTGAAAGACATAAGATGTCAAGAACAGAATTACGTTCATTAAAACGTAGACCATTTTTTAGAGAGAATGTTATTGAAAGTGTTATTGAAGATGGAGAGAACTACGTAAAGAAATATTGGGAAGATGATTTAACAGATTATAATCAAGAAAACTATGTAGAGAGATTTGAAGTATTTGAATATTGGGGTATGATAGATACTGCAATGTTATTAGAACAAGAAGTAGACATACCAAAAGAACTACAAGAGTTTGACGAACTACAAGCTAACATATGGGTTTGTGGTGGTAGTGTTTTAAGAGCAGTATTAAATCCATTTAAACCTGCGAAGATACCTTACATGGCAGCACCCTATGAGTTAAATCCATATTCTTTCTTTGGTGTAGGTCTTGCAGAAAACATGGATGACACACAAACATTGATGAATGGTTTTATGAGAATGGCTGTAGATAATGCTGTGCTATCAGGTAATCTTTTGATAGAAGTAGATGAAACTAACTTAGTGCCTGGACAAGACTTATCAGTATATCCGGGAAAGATATTTAGAAGACAAGGTGGAGCACCGGGTCAAGCTATATTTGGAACTAAGTTTCCTAACGTATCAAATGAAAATATGCAGTTGTTTGATAAAGCAAGAGTATTAGCAGACGAGAGTACAGGCTTTCCATCTTTTGCTCACGGACAAACAGGTGTCATGGGTGTAGGTAGAACTGCATCAGGAATATCTATGTTGATGAATGCTGCAAGTGGCAGTATTAAAACAGTGATAAAAAATATAGATGACTATTTACTAAAACCTTTAGGTGAAGGTTTATTTAGATTTAATATGCAATTTGACTTTGACCCTGAAATAAGAGGTGATCTAGAAGTCAAAGCAAGAGGGACAGAAAGTTTAATGGCTAACGAAGTTAGATCACAAAGACTTATGCAGTTCTTACAAACTGCTTCTAATCCAGCACTTGCTCCGTTTGCTAAATTTAACTTTATCATTCGTGAGATAGCTAAAGCTATGGACTTAGACCCTGATAAGGTTACTAATAATATGGATGAAGCTGCTAGACAAGCAGAACTACTAAAAGAATTTAGAGGGGATATGCCACAACAACAAGCTCCTGCGGGTTTAAATCCAAACGACCCAACAGGCGTAGGAGGTGGAACGATAGGTACAGGACAAGCTCCTATACCTGGAGAACAAGGATTTTCAGGAGTAGCACAAGGTGGACAAGCAAATACTCAGCAACCTCAAGCAGGTGGTCAGTCACCAACACCATCTGAATAAATACATTGATGTGTTGATAGAGCAACAACACAAAACAATGGAACAAACAAATGATATGGCTATTATACATAGATGTCAAGGCTCAATAGCTATATTGCGTAGACTAAAATTATTAAGGGATGAAGTCAATGGCAAAGAAAAAAACTGATAATGAAATAGCTATGGCAGTAAAGCCAAAAGCTAGACCTGTAGAAAATATGAAAAAACTTTTTGAAGAAGCAAAAGACCCAAACATAATGGGATATAATGAGTCCCTAATAGAGTTTAAAGAAGATGAAGATAAAGCTTTAGACAATCCAAGAAATTTATTTTACCCTCCAAGTGAAGCTGACGCTGAAGATATTAAAAGAGCAAAGCTGATAGATAAAATAAGAGGAGATAAAGTAGAAGTTAAATTAGATGATATTAAAGCAGCCAAAGGTGGTGCTATGCCTAAACAGATGGAAATGTTTGAAGATGGTGGATTAAAAGATGAAGGTGGAGAAGTAGACGAAGAATCAGGTAACGAAGTACCACCAGGCTCTACAAAAGAAGAAGTGAGAGATGATATACCAGCTAGACTGAGTGAAGGCGAGTTTGTTTTTCCTGCCGATGTTGTAAGATATCTAGGTTTAGATTTTCTGATGAGACTAAGACAAAAAGCAAAGGCAGGACTACAAAGAATGGAAGAGATGGGTCAAATGGGTAATTCAGACGAAGCAACACTTCCAGACGATATACCATTTACTATAGAAGACCTAGAAATGGAAGATGATCCAGTAGAAATGCAAGTTGGTGGTGTTGTAACTAATCCTCTAGGCAATCCAACAAATATGCCTAATCAAGTTACAACTATGAATCAACCTAATGTATATAATCCTAGCATGGGTCAGATGTATACTCCGGGTGGTGTCACTCCGTATGCTCCAGCTTCTTTTAAAACATTACTGCCACAGTCAAATTTAGGTCAAGTAAAAACTGAAAATAGAAAATATAAAAAGGGTAGTCAAGTAAGATTTGTTCCTTTTATTGTGGGGACAGGTCAGCCTTTAAATCCTGCACAGTTAGCACAATTAGAGGCAGATGGATTTAAACTTGACACGGGAACAATTAGTCCAACAGAAACTAAAACAAAAGTAGAAACTACTAAAGTAAAACCAACAGACACTTCAAGTGGAGATGATAGTGGTACTACTACTACTTTAGGTGCAACTTTAGCAATAGGTGGAGACAAAGACACGGATAGACCGGGACTTCAAAAAAATTCTACAACATTTGAAATAGGGTACAATGTTCCGGGAAGATTGCCTGGAATAGCAAGTATAGCAGCTTTGCCGGGAATACTAGGAGGTAAAGCACCCAAGGGAACAACTGTAGATTTTAAAAAAGGCAATATAACTAAAACTGTATCCTACGAGGACTTTCTTAAAATAAAGAATGATGTAACAGGACAATTTGCAAAAGACTTTGTAAGTAGGGTTAATGAACTAGAAAAATTAAATAAAAATCAAATTATATTTGATCCTAAAGTAGGATATAAAGATACAACCACTAATCAAGAAGTTGATTATGATAAAGTAGTTTCATTAGGTAAAGATATATCTGATAGATTAATAAAAGACACAAGAGATAGGTCTTTCTTAGGTTTTGATGTTAGTAAATCTGCGACAGATGCTTACAATGAGTTATCAGATTCAGAAAAAGATGCGTATAATGACTATACAACAGAACAGCAAGAAAAAGAAGAAGGAGCAAGATTTACTGCCGCAGCAGAAAAAGCTGTACAACAAGCTACAGGGAAATCTTTAGCACAACTAGAAGCTGAATCAAGAGCTGCTGTACAACAAGAGTCTGATAGTGGTGATGGTGGTTTTTCTGGAGAAGCAGGAAGTTTTGAAGATGCTTTTGGAACAGGCGAATTTGGTGGAACATATAAAGGTTCGTTAATAACACGAAGAAAAAGTAAGCCTAAAGTTAAGAAGATGAAGCGAGGTGGATTAGCTTCAAGATAATAATCCACAATATGTACTAGCTACTTATCCCCCAATAATGGCTACGATAACCCTAGGAGAGTAAAAATGGCTGAACAAGCACAAGAAATGGTGGTAGATGCTACACCAAAGAAAACAGCATTTGTAGCGAAACCCTCTACTCATGAAGACAGAATTAAAAAAGATGAGGAAGAGTTAGAAAAGCTAAAGAAAGAAGCACTTGGCGAAGCCGAGGAAACCACCGAAGAAACTAAAGAAGAAGTGGTAGAGGAAAAAGAAGAAGAACCAAAGAGTGCTGAAGAAAAAACTTTCAAGAAAAGATATGGAGACTTACGAAGACACTCCCAAGAAAAAGAAAGAGAGTTTCAAAAGCAGTTGGATGACTTAAAATCTCAGCTAGAAAAAGCAACTAAGAAAGAGATTAAACTTCCTAAAACTGAAAAAGAATTAGAAGAGTGGGCAAAAGAATACCCAGATGTAGCAAAGATTGTAGAGACAATAGCGATTAAAAAAGCTAAAGAACAATCTGAAGTTATAGAGCAAAGATTAAAAGAAATAGATGAACTTAATGCAAAGACTACTAAAGAAAGAGCAGAAGTAGAATTATTAAAGATTCATCCTGATTTCGCAGAGATTAGAGATAGTGACGATTTTCATGAGTGGGCAGAAGAACAACCAAAATGGGTTCAAGATGCTCTTTACGAAAATAGTGAGGATGCAAGATCAGCAGCTAGAGCTATTGACTTGTACAAATCAGACAGAAATATTGGCAAGAAAGATAAGGTCAAGAGTAGCGAGAGTGCTGCTATGGCAGTTAATCCGAAGTCTGAAAAGAATACTCCGACAACTAATACTAAAAATAACATGATAAAAGAATCTGATGTACAGAACATGAGTGCAGATGAGTATGAAAAGAACTCAGACGTAATTATGGAGTCAATACGTTCAGGAAACTTCGTATATGATGTATCAGGTTCTGCTAGATAAAAGTGTTGACAAATAGTTATTTATAAGTATAACTATATGTAACTAGACGTGTGACCCCTAGTTCTAGGACACTCACACTCACATTAAAACTTGGAAGCCTACCTGATGGTATGAGCCTGTGTTTAAATAGCTACTAAACACACAACCTCAAATACTATTAGCCGATGAAAAGGAAAATCTGTTGTATACATTTTTTGTATACGTTTGTTTATTTCAATGGAGATAAAAATGGCATTTAAAACTGCAACAGGTTATGGTAATCTGCCTAATGGTAATTTCTCCCCAGTTATTTACTCTAAGCAGGTTCAGTTAGCCTTCAGGAAGAACTCCGT
>VTLG01015907.1_pt1 | contig 15464 bp, 7 predicted proteins | sample 4694571 | NCBI WGS metagenome assembly VTLG01 (sample SAMN12604809, study PRJNA352737) | marine metagenome | biome: ENVO:00000447; feature: ENVO:00000209|ENVO:00000569|ENVO:01000036; material: ENVO:00002151; isolation source: viral sequences binned using virsorter ...
CATTTATATCAGCATTTAATATAGCTCCATCTACAATCTTAGCAGATGTAACTGTATTATCTCCTGGTGTAGGAATACTTACAGCTGAACCAGATTGAACTATAAATACTGAATCACCACTAGCTAAGTTTGATCCAAATACAATAGTATTAGCATCTGCAAGGGCAAAACCTTCTGCAGGAGCACTGGTACCAGTATTAGCTTTTTGGACTACTCCGTTAACACTAACAAGTAATTGAGCTGCACTAGTTACACTAGCTGCTGAACCTGAGTTACTTGCTTCTCTTAGGTCATATGTAGCAATACTACCATCTAAAGTAGGAGCACCTGTTCCACCTGCAGGGCAGAGGAATAGATATTTAAACTGTCCAGTTGATGTAACTTCTGTCCATGCAGACGCTGTAGCATCATACACTTTCATCTTATCAGCATTAGTATCCCATACTAAATCACCATCATCATTATTAGACGAAGGTTCTCCAGCATGTACACGGTACCTATTACCGAAGTCATTTATATCTTGACTTAATTGTTCTACATCAGATTCTTTTGCTAATAATTTATGATAAGTATAGATATGACCTGATCCAGTAGAACTAACCATTAAGCCTAAGCTTCCTGATAAAGTCTTACTATATAAATCAGAGGGGAATCCATTAATTGTTACGTTATCAGATCCATTACCAGCTGTTCTAGCTGTAGTACTTACACCACTACCATTAATAACAATACCATCTACACTCTTAATACTGATTACAAGACCAGATGCTGGTTGAGATGTTGGGAAATTATCCTCATCTGCTATTAATGTTAAACCTCCTGTAACTGCTAATTGGGCTGCTACATAATCTACAACAGCTCCAGATGTAGGAATATGAGAATCACTATCAGATATAGTTGTCTGTTCGCAACCTATCATACCTATTTCTACTGCATCATTGGCAATAGTTACAGCACCGTCATTAGCAAGTGTTATATCACCTGAAATTGCTACTGCTGTAGGAACTGTTGATCCATTACCTACAATAACTTGTCCATCAGGGACTGCTGCTAATTTATTATGTGCAATAGCTGCACTAGCATTAATATCAGCATTAACAACTGAACCATCTGCAATACTAGCTGACACTACAGCATTTGATGCTAATTGATCAGCTCCGACTGCATCATCTGCTATTTTAGCTTGGGTTATAGCATCATCTGCAACCTTAGCAGTTGTTACCTGAGAATCAGCTATCTTAGCAGATGTTATCTGACTGTCGGCAATATGAGCAGTATCAATACTACCATCAGTATAATGCTCAGAATTGATTGCATCATCGGCTATCTTTGCTCCTGTTATAGCATCACTTGCTATCTTTGCAGTCGTAACTGCATCTGATGCAAGCTTTGCTGCTGTTACTTGAGAATCAGCAATATGAATTGTATCTATACTTCCATCTACGTACTGATCACTATCTACTGAATTAGCTGACATGTGTGATAAGTCCACACTACCATCTACTAATTCAGAAGAATCTACAGAATTAGCAGCTAACATTGTAGCTGTAACTGTTCCTGTATCTCCTGTGGTTACTACTGTTCCACTTACATTAGGAATAGTAACTGTACGATCTGCAGTAGGATCAGTTACAGTAAGAGTAGTCTCATGTGCGTTATCTGTAGCACCTTCAAATACAAGAACTGCATCTTCACCTAAAGTTAGATCTCCAGACATCGTTCCACCAGTAGTCTGGAAGAATCTATTACCTACTTCTTGAGTCTTATATAAGTTTTGTGTAAAGTTATCGTTTAAATCTTCTGATTTTATAGCTGATCCTGCATAAAAGGTGGCTGTCAGGTTGTCAACATTCGTTTGTCTAAGTATTTTGATTTTAGCTCCATTTGCTGGAGCACTATTAAATTGTACCGTGGTAGCATTAGCTAATGACCAAGTATTAGTTGCTTGTACGGTTGCGTCGACTTGAACTTCAATGTCGCCCGACTTAAGATATGGAAATGTGAATGAGTAATTGGTGGTGGAACCATTACCTGTATACGATTGTTCTGTTACAGCCATAGTTTATCTATTGTGATCCCCCAAATTGTAGGAGTTGTCTTGTCTCTAATTCTTTTCTTTGTAATCTATTAGCTTCATCAACGTCTCCTCTCTTCATAGATCGATCGACATTTTGTTGATATTGTACTGTACGAGGTATTGAAGGAATGTCTTCTTCTAATTGTTTTTCAGCTAATTTCTGTGCGTTTATAATGATACGATCTATTTCTTTATATAAAGGAAGGTACTTAGATTTTAATTGAATTCTATCATTTTCAAGATCTTGAGCAGTAACACGATGGGAACGTAATTTACCTACTTGATCATTATATTTTTTAGACTTCATTAATTTTTCTAATTGTTTATATAACTGCATATCCCCTATATATTTATAGATTTGTTCTCTTTCTGTTTCAGAATATGTATAAGCTCCTGAAGAATGTTTAGTCAATCTACTATAACCATCCCATCCAGTATCTAATAACCATTGCCTCCAAGGTTCTTGTGTACCATTAACTTTAATAGGACTCAATGCGTTAAGTATTCTAAGAACTGGATTATCTATATCATTAAGAGCTTCTCCTGTCCATAAATCTATTTCTTCTGGTAAGAAACTAGAAGCTATAGGTGTTTTATTTTGAATATATTTAACAATATCACTTTGTAAATCTTTTTGTGAACTTGTAATAGCGGAACTAACTACACCTAAAGCACCAGACATAGGTATCATAGCTCTAGTAGCATTAGCACCTGCTCTATTAAAACCTGATAAATCACCATTTATAATAGATATAAGGGGTTCTAGTCCTTGTAAAGGGGTATCATTTAGGAATGTAGCAGAAATAGTCCACATTAATTTAGCTTGCCAATCTTCCATAATAGACTGATCAACATCTCTAGCATAATATGACATATCTCCTAGTATAGTTAATATAGGTTCTACTCCAACTAAACCTTTAAAGCTTACCCATCTACCACCTATATTAATAGTTCTAGGTTCATATCCAAATTGAGATCTTTCATTATTTCTACGTGTTGCATTATAATGACCATTGCCTCTAATATTTCCAGCTAAAGAATAATCCCATAAACTTTTAGTTAAAAGACTTGAAAAAGCTATACGACCTATATAGTCCGCTTTGAGATTTTCAAATATAACTTGTGCTCCTTCTGTACTAGCCATATCAATACCGTGCTCTGCTAAAGCTGCTGCTATTTGATCATCAGTACGAGCATAAATAGTTTTAGAATATTTATTTATACCAGGTATAAGACTTATAGGTGTCCATGATAAAGCATTCTTTACCCAGTTACTTTGAGTCCGTGGAAACATCATTATAAACTTACTAATAGGATAAGCTGTTGTAGCTTGGTTTATCCAATTAGATACACCATCATCTAAATTTAACGATACTTCTCCAGCTAGAGATTTTAAAACATTATCTTTAATTAGATTATTATCATCAAATAAAGTTTTATAATGTTTCTTTTCAGCTATAGCTATTTTCTTCCAATCAGCAAAACCAAATTCACTAAATACTTCGTCATAAGCTCTAACTCTAGATAGATAATGAGCTAAATGTACATTAGAAAATACATCAGTAAAAGCCATACCAGTTAGACCATAACGTAACCATGGCATCTTAGACATATCTCTAAGAGTTTTGGCCATATCATATTGAAGTATTCTACCATAATTACCTTCTTGTTCCCAAACAGCTCTCATATCTTCTATTATATTCCAAGTTTTATCTTCTTTGAATACAAAATCCTTACGATATACTTTCATCATATGTGTAGGATCTTTATGAGTTTTCTTCATAGCTTGGAAAGCATCGTGAAGTGCTCTTCTATTAGTTTCGAATACAGCTCCATTATAATACATTGTTCTCTTAAAGCCTTCGAAGCCATCAGATAAACCCAACATACCATGCCCTAACATACCTGTTATAGGTTTTAATATTAATTGAGATGTATTACCTAAACCAGCTCTAAAAGCTGATATACCGGATAGTACATTATTATATACAACACCCCAAGCTGATCTAGTAAATAAATTTAAAGCTTTAGGATCTGGACTTTTTAACATACCTCCAGGTGAAACTTGGTCAGCAGCCCATTGCATAAGTTTAGCCAAAGTATCTACATCACCATTAGTATGAGCATAAGCATCAACTAAAGGTCTCATAGCTAAAGGATTTGTATCTTTTAATTCTTTAAGAGTTTCAGTAAAACGTAAGTTTTTAGCATGTATAGCATTCTCAGCTGATCTAAATTCATTCTGTAAAGTACCTATAGCCTCATCTATATTACCTGGAGGAAGCTGATCAAACCAGTTCTTATTACGTAACTGCCAACCAGAAACATATTTATTGAGAGCATACTCATCCATAAGGAATTGCATCTTATCAATAATAAGATCCATTGCAGCATTTTCATCTGTAAAACCTTTTAGTGCTTGTATACCTTCAGCCATAGTAGCAGCTTCTCTACCTAAAGTATCCATAACTCTACCAGAAGATTCAGCTATACTTCTACCTAGAAATCTATCAACTAAATCTCTCATAGCAAAGGCAGCAGCACGTGCTTGTTCTTCATTTATCATTTCTACTTTAAATCTACCTAAGAGCATGTTTTTAACATCTCTATTTTGTAGGAATAGATCACGTACTTCATCCATATTCTGAGCAGCTATAATACTAGTATAGATATCATATGCTGCTGAATTCATTTGTTTAGAAGTATATCTAAAACCATCTACAAGAGCATTAAACCTACCTATATCTCTAGTTTCTTCAGCTACACCTAGAACAGCATCACGAGAAGTACTGCCTACCATTAGACCTTTCCTTCTCATAGCTTCAGTTATAATAGGAGCTGGATCACCTGTAGAGGTACCATTCTTAATACCAGTGGTATCTGCCATATTTTTGGCTACATTACCAGGTTCTGGAGTTTGTCTAGGGTTTAATTGATTATTAACTACAGGAGTTGCGTTAGGATCAAAGGTAGCATCATCACGATTTAATTCATTAGATGTTTTAGCAGCTTGATTTCGTTCTTTAACTGCAGCATCATCTAATGCATTTAAAGCTTCATCTAAGTCATCTACATTTTCTAATGATTGTACTAAACGTTCTCTTTCAGCTATAAGTTTAGCTTCCATACCTCTAGATAGATTCTTACCTCCTAGAGATAATTGAGTATCTATTTCTTGGATTTTAATTAATTTATCTACATCAGCTACTTTATTTACTTCTGCTGCCTTATAAGCTACTGCACTGTCATCTAATGGCTGCATCCATTGTAACCATTTCTTACCAGTTCCTAACTTCAATGCGATACCACCTATAGTACCTGCAGCACTTAATAGACCAGTATCGTACATGTTTTTCCGTTTTCTAACAAGAGGACTATCAGTATCTAAAGTTTTGATAGCATCAGGAAAAGGTATAGAACCTTCATCTCCAAATAGACCTGGAAATAGATCACTTAAACTTCTAAAAAGATTATGTTCTTCACCTTGATCACTAAGACCAATAATAGCCATTTCAGAAGCAGTAAATAAGCCAGTAGCTGCTAAAGCTTTTTGTACGCCTGTAGCGTCCATACTTTGTATTTTACCAGTACCTGTTCTGCCTGCATATATAGCTGGTAGTATTACAGAAAGTGCTTTTCTAAGTCTTTCATGTATAGGATTATCTAATCTAGTTTTTTTATCCCAATAATCATCAAGAACTCCCATACCTGGAAGATTGCCTATTAGATCTGTAGCGAAATCAGCCCATGCTAAACCTCCTATAGATAAAGCTTGGAAGTTCTGTTCCATACTAGCAAATGGATTATTAGCACCTGGATAAAATCCTCCATACTTTTTATTATGTTCTATTTTAGCATTATTAGCTTCCTCATAACTCATACCATAATATTTATAGTACCAGTTATCTCTAAGTCTAACCTTTTCTTCACTATTACGTGGTAGAGTTCTGAATGAATTATACTCCTCCCACATAGCAGCTTTGTTTTCAGGAATACTTAAATCAATACTACTAGATCCATATGGTGCGTCTTTAGGAGCAGCAAACCGAGAGGATTCTTCTGGCTCTACAGGTGTTGTTAAAGTACTACTAGAATTATTTAATTGTTTTTGAGCTTGATCTGTAGCATTAATTGGGGGAAGTTCTGCTACTAATTCTTGGTTATCTTGGTTTTCAATAACCTCTTCTTCTATTGTAGCCATTATTTAGGGAACCTCCTTTTGAGTCTAATGTAGTCTTTAGAATTTATAGTATAACCTAATTGGTTAGCAAGAGCTTCAAAACCAGTAGTAAGTGCGGCCTTTACTTCATCTGATATCGGTTTTTCACCTGTTTCATTGAATGTAGTATAATACAAAGTCTGAGCTTGTAATTGATTATAAGGTATACTCTTAGGATTAACACCTAATGACTCTAACATACCTCTATAGCCAGGATTAGCTCTAACCTTAAAACCTTCCTTTTTTAATATCATATTAAGAATGTCTTCTTCATAAAACCGTTCACTTTCTCGAACTGTAGCTGGTAGTAATTTGTATATCTCTTTTACTATTTCAGGCATATGAAAAGAACCACCATTACTAATATCTTTAGCAACATTGCCTAACTCTTGTAAAGCAATAAGACGTTTATTTTGCTCTGGAATATGTCTAGAAAGTATTTGTTCAAGAGTATTACCTGGTACTAAAGCTTTTTTTATCTGTTCCTGTGTTAGTTGTTCCTTTTCAAAATTCTCACCATTCCTTTGGAAATGTGGAAATACTATTCTAGGATCACCCGTGTCACTTGGTGTCAGGTGCCAGTACTTACCTTCTTTTTTATCAACACGGTCATAAACTCTATTAAAAGCTTCATCAATTTTTTTCCTATCAGACCATGTTGCCAATTTTTCATCACCTAGTATATCAACTAATTCATTCAAGACATCTAGTCTCATTTCTTCTGATGCAGCAATAGCACTACTACTTAAACCTTTCTTTATTTGATCTGCACTAAGATCTTGTTTAAGCTTTGTTTCAATTCTAGATAATATCTTATTAGTAGTTAACTCTCTACTATTTATACTGTAGAAATCCATTACTTTCCAAGTACCGTCTAAATCTAATTTCTTTTGATCAGCTTCCTCTAATTGTAAATATAATTCATTAAAAAGTGACCAATCTTGATTTTTTACTGCTTCTTTTATCATCCACTGCTGAGTGATTGTAGATTTAGAATCTTTATTATATCCAATTAGATTAGCTATATAACTCTTTGTATTAATATAGTTTTTATCAACAGCAGCTTTATAACGACTTTCTATTTGTGCTATACCTTCTTGAGTCTTGAGAAGTTGAGGATTATCTTTTAGTTCTTGTTGTATTTCACTTAAAGCTTGAGTATCTCCTGCCTTTCTAGTTTCAGTAGCTAATGCGTTTTTTGTTTTTAGTTTATCCACCATAGCTTCTTCAACTAAAGTTGTTATATCACGATTACTTAATTTCTCTCTTATAGTTTCTCTTTTAAGTACATACTTTCCTTTACCTTTTACATTCTGGTCTGGTCTTAAAGGTACCACCATATCTAATATATCATTAGCTTCGTTCATATTATCTGCCAATTCTTTAACCATAAATAGAGCCGCTGTTTGCAAAGCATCTCCTTGATTACCTGATGGTGCAAAGTAGCGGCCTTTACCATCAGTAGACCAAGCAAGAGCTGTTGTCTGTACAAAATCAGCAAAATAAGTAGGATTATTACGATCACCTTTCAATCTAGTAAAAGATGCTTTTATGTTTTCCTGACCAGTAAGGTATTGTCGTTTACCATATAAGGATGCATATTTTAACCTACCTTCTTGTGCAAATAATTTAACTATTTTTCTACCACCTGGACTTGCTTCAGATATCTGTAATTGATTAAGAAGTCTTCGTCCATATGATTCCATACCCTCTTGAATAATAGATTCTAATCCTGGTGAATTAGGATTATGTTTAAGTCCTGCTTCAACAGTTCTTCTTAGATCATTTATAGCATCATTTATTAAAACCTCTTTATTTTCTGAAACATATGTTGCAGCTTGTTCAGAGAGATAAACATTAGATTTTCTTTTTTCATTCAACAGACCTTTAGCTGTCTCATATGCTTCTGATTTTCCTTTTTGCATAGCTGTCAGCAAACCACTGACATCTTTCTCCATATCCGTTTCAAGAAATCCAAAGGCATCTTTTTGAATAAGAGATTGTAAATCCCAATTAACCTTGTCTGCTAAATATTTACCACGTATAGTATCAGCAGCCATTAACGTTTGGTTTACTGACTCTCCTATTTTCCAAGCTTGAGTAGTAGAAAAATCTTTCCACCACTCTTTTTCTTTACCAAGTTCTTTAGCTTGAGCTTCTAAATTTTCAACTTCTCTTTTACTTCTAATTCCTATATTTCTATATTCATTTTGGAAGACATCATTATTAAGTTGATTTAACTTCTCTGCATTTTTTGCTTGAGTTTCTGCTATACCTTTCAAGTCAGAAATCTGTTCTTGTCCTCGCTCTTTAAGTTGTCGAGCTGTACGTTCTAAGGATTTAGTAACTCTATCTTGCTCTTCTTTTTTAGCTCGTAAGCCTAAGTCACCAAAATCTTGTCTACGAAACCTACCACTACCTTGATAGCGTCTTTGGTATTTTGTCATAATTTTAAATTGTTAACCGGATTTAGCAAAAGCACTTACTATACCACCTACATTACTTGCTATACTTGTAAAGGTACTACCCCATACTTGATTAGCAGCTGCGGATGGTGAAGAATAGGCACCTAATACTGGTCTAGGTCCGAAATCACCTTCTGTTAATTCTCTAGGTAATTGATAATCTGCTACTGGAGTAGCGAAAGGCTGGACTGGATCTGGTAATATACCAGGCTCTAACATTTTACTAGCAAAAGCTGCTAAGTCAGCTGAAGTTCTATCTCTTGCTATTTCAGCCATAGCTGCTCTAGCATTACGACCTCCAGCTTCAACTGATGCATTAAGTAAAGCTATCTGTCTTCCATAACTAGCATAACTAGATTGAATACCTTTAGATACACTTCTACCTTTTATACCTCTTGCTCTTAATTTACCTTCTATTTCTAATTGTTCTAATTGTTGCTCTTGAGTATCAAAAGCGGCTTCATCTTGTAGTTCTTGATATTTTCTTATCTCATCGTCTGTTGCAGATTTAGCTTGTAATGCATTTAAATCTATTGATAGATCATATATAGCATTAGACTTATCAAATTGAGCATCTAAAGATTGCTGTTCAGAATCACGTATTTTTAAATTATATTTATACTGTTCTAAATTAACAGCATCTTTATAATCAGCTAACTTACGTTCATTAGCAGCTTGTAGTAATATTTGCTCTGAGGCAAAATTTCTATCTGCTATAATTTTTTCTTTAGTTAAGTTCCAACGGTCAGTATCATATTTTAATTGTCTTTCAGCAGCTTCATTTGATAATTGTGCTTGCTGTCTTGCAGCATCAGATGATTTATTGCCACCTATAATACTTCCTATTAAACTGACACCTCCACCAATAATTGCAGGCCACATTGTTATTAAGTCCTCTTATAAAATCTAGGTGAGTAATTACCTTCCCACATCATAGAATTTAAAGATACTGGAAAAGGTGAATCATTAAATATTCTTAGTTGGAAGTTGTTTGTTTTTTGATGTATGGGTATAGTAAATACGGATGAATCTGATAAAGCTATATCATTAGCTAAGTATGTATTAGCAATTGCAGTTGGATTTAAGTTATACCATTCATCTAAATATATTAATATTTTAACAGTATTACCTGGTGCTGAAGAGAATGTAATCTGACTATCACCAGACACAGTGAATGCTGTAGTAGAAACTCCATCTAATGTAACTTTTATCTGATCTTTATCTACATAATCTAAATCCTCAACAGTCCAGTTAAATACAGTAGTAGAACCATCACCAGTATATTCTTTCTTACCTTGTCTAATACCAGTAGACTTTAATTTAAATGCCATAAGTCCAGAAAGACCAACAGCAAACTTCATTCTAGCTATTGTAAGATTAGCAGTGTAATCAGTTCTAACCATATTTTCATCTGCTCTAAGATAAGTATTTGGTAATATAATATCAAAATCATATTTATAACCTACAACTACATCAGCAGCTACACTTGTTAAGTTCTTTCTAGGGACGCTAAAATAAGCTCCAGTACCGTCAGAACCTGTATCAGGTGTGATAGTAAATCCAGACTCAATGAACTGTCCTGTAGCCGTTGTACCCTTAATTACAAGGACTGGAGTTAATGCTGTAACATTATTCCATGGTATATAACATTTAGATAAATCGTTAGTAGCATCGTATGTAACAGAACTTGCTGCAGCATATAGATCCATACAAGGATTAATTCTCTGTCCATCATTATTAACAATAATAGCATCAGAAGGGCTTTGACTTAAACTAGCTTTACTTAGAGTGAATTGATCTTGTTGTTTAGTAACTGCAAAGAAATCATCTGAATCTACAGCAATAGTTTGTACTGTACCTGATAGTTGCCAATTAAACCATGCTTGAACTATATTCTTTTCTCCATCATTATAAGTAAGATAAAAATATACTTTATCATCTGTCTGACTAGACATAGCTATGAATTGGTTCTGCGAACTACCTATAAACGTATCTATAGTAGCTGGTACCCATTCGTTTACTACTCTACTTACATCTAATACTTGAGGGTTCTCGTCTTGTCCTCTAGTTACCATACCAAATACTCTGGAATAACTAGGTGTTTTACTTATAAATTTAATGCTACTTCCCATATCAATAGGATCTACACTATCATCCATTTCATAGTTAGAAATAGTTCTAATAGTAGTGGTAGTAGGCGTTAATATATTATCTTGAGCACTCATCAAGAACTGTTGATTCTTACTAAATAATACAAGACCCTGTGTAGTAGGTAATATACCATGTAGAGCAGCAGGTTTAGTAGTAGATGCTTGTAGATCAATAGGATCAGAAGCAATCAAAGTCTGTGCTGATGTATGGTAAAAATTATATTGTTGACCAGACTGACTTAAAATAACATTATCAAGAGCTAAAAATCCTAATCTATTATTATAGAAGAAAGCCTTCTGTATTTTTTGTCCTACAAAACTAGGATGAGAATTAGTAGTATCATCACCTACTAATCTTTCTGTATATACTATCTTTTGAAATGTAAAAGTATTCGTAGAATTATTTACTAATTCATGAGGCATAGTAGCTGTATTTAAACCAGTTGATACACTAGGATCTCGTGTTTCTGCCCAGTAACCTGGACCTGATGTTCCGTTATCAGCTACAAATTTAGCAAAATAAGTATCATTAGCAGATGAAGTATTAACTACTTTTACTGTATGATTATGTGCTGTTTGTACAGGTAGTTGTGCTACACTATCTACTTGATCTTGGAAAACAGTGATAGCAGCATTTGTTGTACCACCACTAGCTGTTATAGTAAATGCACTAGTTCTAGTTAATTGTAATGTAGTCTGATATTTAACTACTGTTAGTCCAGATATACTAGCTGCATCGATAGAAGCTTTAATTTTAGTTAAAGCATCATCGTAAGTATCATCTGAATCTGTAGTGGTAGTAGTGGTAGTACCTGCGACTACTACTGTATAAGTAGTAAGAAGTGAAGTTCCTGCTAATTCTAAAGTAGCTTGTGAATTTGCTGTAAAACTTGGAGCAGCATTAGCAGCAGTTGCTATTAAATTGTTTGATATAATAGAAGTATCTTGTACAGTAAGTATATCATAGTTTGTACTTGCTCCTGTAAGGTATGCCTGTGCGCCTGTACCATAGTTAACAGTGCAAGCTGCACCCGTAGTAGCATTCCATACATCTATGTCTCCTGTAGAGCCTCCTGAAGCAGGTTTGATACATCCTATATATTTCTCGTCATTATCTCTATGAATATAAAACCAATAAGATGAATCATAAGTAGTACCTGTTCCTAGATTTGCTATCCATTTAAATCCAGGTCTTTTTGTTAAACCAAAAGTAGGATCAGGATAACCATTAAGACATTCTGTTACTTGTCCAGGTAATTTCTTATCATCTGATTGTTTAGATACTCCTCCGAGATAATTATCTATTCTTTGTGTTACAGCTGACATTATCTTTTAAGTGCTTGATAAGGTTGATAACTTTGATAGTAATTTTGTTGTCCTTGTGGGTGCCCAAAGAATGTATACTGACCTTGTTGAGTTTCATACTCTAAGGCTAAAGCTCTTAAATAAGCTTCTTGTTGTTGTAACATTTGATATGCTTCAGTATCTCCTACTATCCTTTGAGAAACTATAGCTGCAGCTCTAGCAGTGATGAAATCTTGTATAGGTTGAGGTAAATCTACCCAATCAAATTCCCATACTATATCACATTCTACAGGACTATAATCTTTCCATTCATATGTATGATGTTGTCTATCATATAACTTACCTCCTCTACGAATACCATCAAAATCTGAATTCTCAACATTTTCGGTAAGTTTAATTTGTAATATATTATTAGGTATAGCTATCTCATTATTAGTATCAGGTGTGAATTCATAGTGATACTCTTTATTAAAGGTCCAGCCTTCTGCTTGTACTTCCCGTGACACCTGTAACAATGTATCATAGGCAATCGCAACGTCCGGGTTGGTTTGATCTAAAGTGGTTACAGGAGCCTGACCACATGACGATAGTATTTGATTTATGGCTGGTAATTCTTGTGTAGCGTTAGTGGTTGGAAATGGCATAATTATTTATATATAAAAAAAAGGAGGACTCCGAAGAATCCTCCATAAATGTTCTCTTAGAATGCAGCGTTACCTGAAGAACCAGCAGCAGCACCTGCTACTAATTCAACACATGCAGCTGGGTTGAGGTAATCAGCTCCCATTGCCAAGCGTCCTAGAATAACGTCACCCTGGTAAACCACGGATACATCACCTGAAGTTACTTGTACTTGAGGTCCAATTGCTTCAACGATACCTGCACCTTCACGTTGGAAGATAAGTCCGCAAGAGTTTGCGAATTCAGTCTCTTCACCGTACTCATTGTTGATTCCGGTTACGTCATTTGCAGCATCTTCTACAGCAGCTTCTACGAATGAACCAATGTTTCCTGGTGATGTTACACCTGGGTTGGTTGCAGAAGCAGATCCAAACTTAGTACCATACTTACTGAAGAATGGGATGTTCATTGATTTGTAGATCTTAATGCCTGCAATTTCAATGATTCCGTTTCCTTTCTGTAAGGAGTCACCTTGTTCGTCTCTATTTACAAGACCATTAGAACCAACAGCTTGTATCAATTCATAATATTGTCTTGGGTTCAATACACCTACTCTTCCTTCAGAGCTAACACCCTTTTCATCTAGGGCTGCAGCAGCATCATAGAATGCATTGATTAAACTAGCTGATACATAAGCATCAGAAGCTTGGTTATTTGTACCAACACGGATTTGTGTTCCGCCTGGTTCTACAAAGTTAGCCTTTGTAATTGGACTTGCAGCTCTAGCACCTCTGGCGATAGAACGGAAAACAAGTCTGTCATATTTCTGAGCTAAAGCATATCCAATCTTCTTAGATATTTCTCCTCTCAATTCATAGTGTGCCAGGGTCTCATCGAGCTCATATACGAATGCACTTGAGATTAAGAGATCATCAACGGTAATTGTCTTCTCTGCTACAGGAGGAGCACCATCGGAGTTACCGAGTATGCTGTTTCCTGGAGTATGGAATTCCGCTGTGGTATGACCCGTGTAGATGAACTGCAAAGATTTGCCGTTCTTTAGGGTTCTCTTCATCACCAAGTCTCTAGCAATTGCATTATGCTGGAATCCTTTGAACATCTCTCCTGAGAACAATTTCAAGTAGAGTGCTCTTGCGTCATTAGCCGCGTTAGATTGTCCTGGTCTTGTCAATAGGGCTGTGTTAGAGCCGCTAGTAGTCTGGTGAGCCATTAAGCTAAATTAAAAATGTATAGTTTACTTGCTCTGTACAGAATTTTTTTTTGCGCTTTTTTTGTAGGTCTATCCCTACCGTCTAGACGGCTAAGGGTATCCGGCGTACCGGGCCAAAGCCAATTAGTCAGAGGTCCGACACTGAGGTGCCTCTAACCAAGCCTTACCTTGCTCATGATAATGAACGTGTAAGGTTTCTATAAATACGAAAATAGCTAGGAATCCTAAGACTCCTAGCCATGGTCCGTTAAGATGTGAGAGCTTCTTCAAGAGAATCATACTCTTCGTCTACTCCAGGTGGTTGTTGATCACTTGGTAAAGTGTCAACTTGTTTAGGTGTGGTTGAAAAATCAACAGGATAAGCCCTGCCAAATCCACCATTTTCAGATTGATGTCTACCCATTAAGATTTTGTTGTCTTAGTGTACTTAACACCGCGATACCTTAGTGTTACAGTCATTGTAATACTCCAGTACCACAACCCCGTTCCATGCTGTGGTTTCATGCGTCCATAAAATGGATGAACGGACGCGGTGTTTATTTCTTAGGGGGTCTCCCTTTCTTTGTACCGTAGGTACCTTTACCTTTAGGCATATTGTTTCTCTGTTGTTGCCGCTAGATCAAGCGGGAAATTGTGTGCATTTCTTTCATGCATAACTTCCATACCTAAATCAGCTCTATTTAATACATCAGCCCATGTAGGTATAACTCTTCCTTGAGAGTCACTAACTGACTGATTAAAATTAAAGCCATTCAGATTGAAAGCCATTGTAGAGACTCCCATAGAGGTGAGCCATATGCAAGTGACGGGCCAAGCACCCAGAAAAAAATGTAAAGCACGAGAATTGTTAAAGCTTGCATATTGAAAAATTAATCTACCGAAGTAGCCGTGAGCTGCAACGATGTTATATGTTTCGTCTTGTTGTCCAAATTTATACCCATAATTTTGGGATACATCTTCTGCTGTTTCTTGAATAAGCGAAGACGTAACCAGGGAACCATGCATAGCAGCGAACAAAGCACCGCCAAAGACCCCCGCAACTCCCAACATATGGAAAGGATGCATGAGGATATTATGTTCCGCTTGAAAGACAAACATAAAGTTGAACGTCCCTGAGATTCCCAACGGCATACCGTCAGAGAAACTTCCTTGTCCGAATGGATATACCAGGAAGACTGCAAAGGCTGCAGCGACTGGTGCTGAGTAAGCAACACAAATCCACGGCCTCATTCCTAGTCGATAACTAAGTTCCCATTGTCGTCCCATGTAACATGCAATGCCGATGAGAAAGTGGAACACAATAAGTTGATATGGTCCTCCGTTATATAACCACTCGTCGATGGTTGCAGCTTCCCAGATTGGGTAGAAGTGAAGACCGATTGCGTTAGCTGACGGG
>VTLG01001236.1_pt1 | contig 15463 bp, 28 predicted proteins | sample 4694571 | NCBI WGS metagenome assembly VTLG01 (sample SAMN12604809, study PRJNA352737) | marine metagenome | biome: ENVO:00000447; feature: ENVO:00000209|ENVO:00000569|ENVO:01000036; material: ENVO:00002151; isolation source: viral sequences binned using virsorter ...
CCCTGATGGTAGCCCAACTCGTAAAGCTTTAGCTCTTAAAAAGTGGGGGTTTGGTTCAGCAGAATCAGCTCGTAAATTTGCACAAAATAATAAAAAAAGTAACACTAGAAAAGTATAGATGATTGATAAACCTTTATATCAAAATCCTTTAGGTGGCGGTCCCGCTACTCTTGTTCCTAATCCTGGCGCTGGAACTTCGCCAAGAGGCGGTGCTGATATGTTTGGTAATGTTGCGGTTGGTGTATCAAACGCAAACTTTAATGTTTCACCACCTGGAACATTAAAATTAGATCCACAAGCAACTTTAAACATGCTAGGATCAAACATAACTGCACCAGGTCAAATACCAGAAAGATACAGACAAGGTTTTGAGGATTTTTACAATCAAAATCCAGATGATTATATGCGAATAGGTGGACAAGCAGTAAGTTATGTTACAACGCCTCAAGGAGAAACAATACAATTTGGAGATACAGGTGGTGCATCTAATTTTAGAAAATACTTAGAAAGTATTGGAGAAACACCAAAGCCAGATTATGGTAATTTATCTATAGGCACACAACCTATAGCACCAGATAATAACTTTCCAGGAAATCCAAATCGTAAACCAGCAGATCCTGCCAGTTTACAAACTGTGTCGCCTTTGGAAACTAACCCTTACAACAGAGTTGGACAACAGCTCACGGGTCCTAATCAAGTTGGTGATTTTAACAGTAGGTTAAATAAGATAGAACAGGGTATTATGAGTTTATTAAGAAACAGAGGACAAGGTTTTAACAGGGGTTATCAACCAAACTATGGCTTTAACATGGGTTTTGGTTATTCTTTCCCACCATTTGGAGGAATGTATGGCTAAAATAACAATAACACGATTACCAAACGCAACACCAGATTATCAACCAGGTCAATTTGATCAAATGGTACGATTACTTGAACAAATTATTTTATTTTTAAATACTTCATATGCTCAAGACATCGAAGAAAAATCTTCAGGAAGGAGTTGGTTTCTTGGCTGATACTTTTGTAAATTCTTCTCTTGATGTTACCAATACAGACTTAACTGCGGTCTATACTGTGCCTACAGCATCTCCAGGCGTAACAGGAACAGCTCCTGTTTTCCCTACTACAAGTCTTGTTAAATCTATTATAGTAGCCAGTGATTCAGCGAATACAACTTTAGTAGATATAAAATATCTAGACTCAAGTGCTACAGCTACTTTTGTTTTATTTAATCAAAAAAGTATTTCAGCAAATACAACCGTAGAACTATTAGAACAACCCTTAGTGTTGGAAGAAAGTGATATATTATATGTTCAAGCAAACGCTGCTAATCAAGTTCATGTGACAGCGAGTGTTTTAGAAATAACAAAAGGAGATCTGTAATCGACTTACATTCTTTATTTATTACCCCTGTTTTTTCTATAAATTTAGCAGGATATGAAGATCTTGTAAAAGATATTAAATCTTTACAACAAAAAGAACCTCAAACTGTTAAGGGAAAAAGCACTAAAGGAGGATGGCACAGTCATGATTATCTTCATGAAGATGAAAAATTTAGTACATTAAAATCAGAAATTGTTAATTTGTCTCAAGAAGCACTAAATCATTTAGCAGTTGAAGAGTATATGATTCCATCTATGACAGGCATGTGGGCCGTGGTCAATGGTCCGAGAAGCAGTAATCGTTTACATAATCACCCTTTTAATTACCTCTCAGGAGTCTTTTATTTAAAAGTGCCTCCTAACAGCGGTGCTCTTGTTTTTCATGATCCTAGACCCCAATCTGAGGTATTAGCGCCCCCTAAAAATAGTGGCGAAAGCATATATACAAGTTCTCGAGTTTCATGGAATCCTAAGCCAAATGATTTACTTTTTTTTCCTTCATGGTTAAACCATGAGGTAGAAGAAAATAATTCTCATGAAGAGAGAATTGTATTAAGTTTTAACTTAGAATTAAAAAGGAGAATGAATGCCTAAAATTATAGAAGAAGCTAAACAATTAGGAACAGTTAAATTAGATGATGGTAGAGAAATACCAAAGATGAGTTGTCGATCTGAAACAACAATTACTAATACAAAAACTGGTTATGAATATTCATCAGAAGAAGAAGTTAAAAAGGATATTAATGATGATAAAACAGAAACTAAAGAAGAACACATACGAAGAGATGTTAAGATTTTTGCACCAAAATTAGCTGACATGATTGCACCCGTTAAGAAATCTTAAGCACTACAAGCTTCACATTCAGTATCCGCTTCATTTCCGTTTAACATTATTTTTTCATTAGAAGTATCGTGACATCCACATCCTTTAAGGTGTTCTGATAGTGTTTTTTGTAGTCTTAAATTATCTCGCTCTGAGGCTAATAAACGTTCGTGGTAGCGGCTCACCTTGTCAGCGAGGACAGCTATAGCTTTCAATACTTCTTGATTTTCCATAATATCTCCTGTGATTTAAATTTTTGGGTGAGATCTAATTTAACCATATTTTATCTGAAAGCAACATAACTTTTTAAAATTGTTTTCTTGACAGCCAATTTATGTTATGAAAGAGGAAGAAAAAAGAATGGAAATACAAAGTCATATACTAGCAATAGTTCAAGTATTTGAGGATTATATAGATTTAGATTCAGATGCTCTTATGAAAGAAATAAATCAAAGTCATCTTAGAAAAAATGATAACAATGATCATACTTTTTTTGAGGATTTTAAATATCCTAATACTCCTATGTTAGAGGATCTTAAAACAAACATACATTTAAAAGTAGAAAAAATAATGAATATAGAATTAGATCTTGATGAAATATGGATTCATAAAACACCGCCCAAAGCACAAACAGGTCTTCATAACCATGCAGGCGCTCTGTGTTCTTTTGTTTATTATCCTAAATTTATAGAAGAGCAAGGTAGTTTAAGATTTATTTTATTTTGGAATGGTAGCATAATTGAAAAAATAATTAAACCTAAAGAAAAAATGTTATTAATTTTTCCTAGTGAAGTTTTTCACTTTACAAGTCAAAATAATACTGAGATTGAAAGAGTATCAATATCAGGTAATTTTGATAGAAAAAAAGTTGGATAAATTATGGGACATAGTAATCATTATAATATAACTAAAACAGATATTTTTACTCAATCTATATGGCAATTTGATATGCCTCATCATAAAGAATGGAAAAAAAAATTAGAAGACATTGCTCTTGTAGAATTAAATACAGATAAACATAACTTTTCTAACCAACGTAAAACCCCTTGTAATGTAAAAGCAAAAAGAACAGATTGGAGATCACATCATATTTATCCAGCTATTGGAGAAGTAGCTAAAATTATTAGAGATAATATGCTTCCAGCCGTTATAAAATCAGAAAATTGGGACATGCCTGATGAATTATTTGTATGTCATTCATGGTTAAATATTTATGAAAAAGATACTTACGCTATTCCTCATACTCATGGAACTATTTTTTCTTGCGTGTATTTTGTAAAAGTTCCTGATAACACAGGTAATTTATTTCTTCATGATCGTTATGCAAGTAAAATTAAAATAAAAGGAAACTGGGAACAAAATGATGTACAAATTAATGCTAAAGAAGGATCAGTAGTTGTTTTTAATGGAGATGTTATGCACTCGGTTACTCCTAATACTTCTGATGATTTGCGTATATCTTTAGCTTTAAATTTAGAGCCTCGATATACTACTAAAGAAATTCATAAAGATATGTCTTATAAAGAAAAACCTTTAGATGTTTTAGATCAAAAATTTATTGGGAAATTTGGTATATGAAAAAAGGTCAAAAACCTAATTTATATTGTATTAAGGGAGGGGTTGGAAAACATTTACAATTTACTCCTTTATTAAAACCTTTATTTGAAAAACACCAACAAAAATTACTTATTAATTCTGCTTACCCTGAGATATTTAAATCATGTCCTGAAGTAGCTGATTCTCAATATTCATTTGTGGAAGTATTTAATGGAGGAAATTATTTTAATAAATATGATAATCTTTTTTTTCATGATCCTTATGAAAGTAATTTTTTAAAAGAAAGTTCTCATATTGTAGAAGAATGGGCTAATTTATTTGAAGTAACAGTAGAGGATTTTCGTCCTGATTATACTATTAATGCTGCAGTAGAAAAAACTTTATTACCTAATATTTCTAAATTAAATAATTTTATTTTACTTCAATTTACTGGGGGACAAGGAGTACAAACTAATGCTTATGATTTTGATAACATGGGAAGAAATTATAAATATGGTCAAGAACTTATTAATCTTTTACAAGAGGCTTTTCCTTCTTTCTTTTTTATTGTTTTTGGGCACGATAATGAAAAACCAGAATATGTAGGAGAGACTTGTTTTAACGATAAAGGAGGAGCTCCTTTATTTAAGACTAGAGAACATTTTATGATTTTAGCTAAATATTGTAAATATTTTATATGTATAGATAGTGCTCTTCAACATATATGCTCAAATCGTTCTTTTAATAATTCAAAAGGTATTGTATTGTGGGGAAAAACTCAACCTGAAAGATTTGGGTATAAAGAAAATATTAACATACAATCAGAATATCCTAATTGTGTAGAAATTGAACCAAAGAAAATAGTAGATGAGCTTATTAAAATTTAACAATTATACTTCGGTTGATGGAAGAATAATTAAAGCTTATGATCTTCCTCGTGAAGAAATAGACCAATTAAATTTGACCTATGAAGAAAAGAAAAAAAAATTAGAAACTTTTGGCCACCGCCTAGCTGGTCGGTTAAGTTCTGAATTAGATTTTACACAAACTCTTCAAAAAAATAAAATATATAAAAGTATTGTAGAGTGTATGAATGATTATATAAATAGTTTAACATACTTTCGTCTTCTTGAAGAACATAATTATAAATTAGAAATTAGTAGTTGTTGGATAAATGATATGAAAGAAGGAGAATATAATCCTCCTCATACTCATCATGACTTAACAGGGTGGTCTACTGTTTTGTTTTTAAAAGTTCCTGAGTTTATAAATGATACTCTTCATCCTCATAAATTTAAAGATGGTAAGTTAGCTTTTATTAATCATGACGGAGTAGGATGTAACTGGATTAAACCTAAAGTAGGAGAGTTATATATTTTTGAAGCCCGACATCAACATTGTGTTATGCCTTTTAAACCTAAAACATCAGGAGAAATTAGAAGATCTATGTCTTTTAATTTTCATATTTTAAATCCAGTTAAAAAAGAGGAAAAATATGATTGATAAAAAAATAATTTTTTGTGCTACAAAAAAAGAAATGGCAGATATATGGCCACATCCTCAGCCTGCTTCACGAATGATTCCAAATGCTTATAGAAAATTAGAGCGTTTTACTAACAAGGATCTTCATAGAGCTACTGTTAAAACATGTATGCCTTTTTTAGATTCAATGACCGCTGGCTATATAATTCCTTTTGATCAAGATTATATTATAGATCCTGTAGAAAATGATTTTACTATATCTCCTGCTAGTCAGACGCATAATGAGCATGATTATCATAATAAAAATCAACTTCCAGTAGAGTGGCATAGTAAGACAGGGGAGCACGCAGGAAAGTTTATTAATAAATGGTTAATAAAAACTCCTCCTGGATATAGTTGTTTATTTGTTCATCCTATGAATAGATATGACGAGGATAGATTTAAAATAATTGAAGGAATAGTGGATACTGATACATATATTAGTACAATTAATTTTCCTTTTATTTTATTAAAAAGAGACAAACAATTTTTAATAAAAAAAGGAGATCCTATGGTTCAGGTTATTCCTTTTAAAAGAGAAAGTTGGAAAAAATGGTCAGGTTATTATCACGAAAAAAAACATATAAAGACTATTTTTAATTTAACAAGCTTGTGGATTAACAAATATAAACAATTATTTTGGCACAAAAAAAGTTTCAAATGAACACACTTAAAGATTTTATAAAACTATATCCTGATATTATTCCTCTAGAGGTATGTGAAGAAATAATAAAAGAAAAAGATTTAAAATTTTATCCTGCAACATTGTCAGGAGGTAAAGTATCAAAACACAGAAATTGTTTGGTAAAACCTCTTAGTAACAAATTTGAAAATATTTTTTTTAATGCTGTAGGAACAATACTTAAAAAATATGGCGAAGAATGTTCACATTTTGATACAGGTTTATCATGCGAAGATACAGGATATGAACATTTACTGTATAGGGGATCTGATAAAGGAGAGTATAAAGAACACATTGATCATTTTGATCTTCATCCTCGAGTTCTTAGTATTTCTTTTTTATTAAATGATGACTATGAAGGAGGAAATTTTTCTTTTTTTAATAAAGAATATATTTTAGAAAAAAAAACAGGAAGTGCCATTGTTTTTCCTAGTAATTTTTGTTTTCCTCATGCAGTATTACCTGTAACTAAAGGTGATAGACATGTTGTAATTACTTGGATTCATTAATAAATGAAAACTTTATATAAACCTATAAAAAATTTACTGTCTCAAGATTTTATAGAATTTATAACTTCAAGTTCTTTACAAAAAATTAATCAATCTACTTCTTTTGACAGAGCTTTTATAGATGATCAAGTAACTGAAGCTTATTCCTTACTGTCTTCTAAATATTTTTTATATAGAGAACTTCTTCATTTTTTTAAAAAAAGAATAGAACACGAATCTAATTTAAAGTTAAATCCTACTTATAGCTATAGTAGAATATATTTATCAGGAGCTAATTTAGAACGACACATAGATAGACCAGCTTGTGAAATAAGTATGTCTTTAACTTTAAAATATAAATATAATAATAAAAATTATAAATGGCCTTTGTGTATGGGGGAAACTCCTCTTGTTATAGAATCAGGAGATGGAGTAATATATAAAGGAAGAGAAATCCAACATTGGAGACCTATATTTACCGAACCTGATGGAAGTTGGCATCATCAAGCTTTTTTTCACTACGTTAATAAAGACGGACCTTGTAAAAATTTAAAAGAAGAAGTTGATGAAGAATCAATATCTTTTAATGACAAAGAACAAAAAAGAATAGAAGAAGAAAATTTATAATGAATGGATTTGATATAATTATAAAAGATAATTTTTTAGATAGTGATATCTTTAAAAAAATACACGAAAGAATAGATATGTATAACTATTTTCCTCAAACTAACATGATAGAGGGTATAAAGCATATTTGGTTTTCATGTGATGCAGAAGAAGAAATAGTAAAAATTGTACGAAAAAAATGTGAGAAAATTTTAAATAAAAAATTAAAAGTAAGATTTTGTTCTTATACTATGTTGGCTACTGTAGAGCCTCTTCCTCATTGTGATTTAGGTGAAGAGTGTGATTATCAAGTAATAATTTATATTAAGGGAAATAATCATTTAAACAAGGGAACTGGTTTTTATTTAAATGGTGATTTAAACACTCATGTTGGGTTTAATGAAAATAGAGGTGTTATTTGGCACGCAAACACTGTGCATACGCCTTTAAATTGGGCTTCTGATGATAAATCAAAAAGGTTTTCTCTAATAATGCAAATGAAAAGTGATTAAACTTAATTTAGGTTCTGGTAATAAAAGAATAGATGGATATGTTAATTTAGATAAGTTTGACACTTTTAATCCAGAGTATGTTCATGATTTAGAAACTTTTCCTTATCCTTTCAAAGATAACGAAGTATCACATATTATGCTCTCTCATGTTCTAGAGCATATTGGTCAAAATCCAGACATTTTTAATAATATAATGAAAGAATTATATAGAATTTGTTGTCATGAAGCTGAAATAGATATTATAGTTCCACATCCAAGACATGATGATTATTTATCTGATCCCACTCACGTAAGACCTATTACCGCTTTAGGATTAGAACTTTACGATTTAGAAAGTAATACTTACTGGATAAAAATTAATGCCTCGAATACCCTCTTAGCTATGATTCATAAGGTAAATTTTAAAATTATAAATACAGTGCATTTTTTAGAAGAGAGTTATGATAATTTATATAAAAAAAATAAAATTTCAAAAGAAGACTTAGAATATCATATTAGGCATTATAATAATGTTATAAAACAAACCCATTATAAACTTAAAGTAATAAAAAAAAGTTTATTCTAACTTTTTCCTCTATTAGGCTCTTCCTCTAAAGATAAAGAATGAGGATCGTAATCCGCCCAAGTCTTACCTTCAGACTCCGTACCTTCCAATCCTCCACCAGCGGCATGCCAAGCAGTTTTTGCTTCTTCAACTTGTAAATGACGAGTTTCTGCCCAAACCAAAAGATCATTAACTGTTGTTGAACCGTGTACAATATCAGAGGTAGAAGTAAGAGGAGTATTTCCAATCATACTATGATTAGCATCACATCTTTGAACTTCATTTGGACCAGCTAAAGAATTCCACACAACATAATGAATAGACTCAGCTACACCTGTCGGAAGATCTGGTGCTGCATTTCCTCTGTCTGCCCAATCAAAAAATTGATGATTATTTATTCTTATATGTTCTCCTACTGCTATTACTACTTGTGTTATTGCCATTAATATCTCCTAATGTTTTATAATATAGTTTACCACCACATAAGGTGAAAATGAATTAGTTCCTGCTGCCGTCACAGTTCCAGTTAAAGCAGTCGTTACAGCCACAGTTCCAGTTAAAGTTCCCGATAAAGTATGAGAGTGATTATGTCCTGTTCCTGATCCTGTTTGTTCCACACACACATTATCTGGAACTTCATCAAACTGCTGGTTAAATCCTCCTGGATTTCTTTTTACTCCAGCATTTTCAAATTGATATGAACCAAAATTTGAAATAGGATTTACCTGAGCCTGTCTACACCAAGAATTGTGTGAATGAGCTGCTAATTGAGCCGTAGTTAAAGATGTATTATCAATAGATCCTGTTACAGTAACAGATTGATTATTTGTAATAGAGTTAGTAGCAGCTTGGTTATTGGTTACAGCTACTGTAACTGTATTTGCACCGCCAGTTCCTGCCATAGCATAATTTCCACTTTCATATCCTTGAGGTAATTTACCTTGAAGATCTGGAACATTAAAAGTTGTTGATCCATTTCCCGCCCCATATGTTGTAGAAATTACAGCAAATAAATCTGCATAATCGGTTCTTGAAATAGCCGCACCATCACATAATAAATATCCCGCTGGAGCAGTTGTTTTTGTCCAAGGCTTAATTGCGCCTACTTCACTTCTATTTGTTAAATCTTGTAAGTTAGCCATTAGTCGTTATATTTCAACCTCCACCCATTTGTTGAATCGTAATATACCAGAGCTATCCCAGCATTGTTAGTGCTAATTGTTAGATCTGATGCTGCACCCTGAATTTTTTCAGAGTTACGACCAACTGTAATGTTATAAGTAGCGGCACTACCTGTGCCATCTATAATTTTAACCTGATCCCCTATTGACGGAGATGCAGGAAGAGTAATTGTAACAACCGCTGCAGAACAATCTACAAAAATATTGTCACCAGCAGAAGCAGTGTAAGGAGAATCTGAATTATCTTTTTCAACCCATGCTTCGCCTAATCCAGCTAAAGAAAATATATCATACCAATTTGTTCCATCAGTTGAAACCAAACGATATTTACCATTAGTGATGGTAATAGTATTACCTGTTGCCCCTAACCTTGCAGATATGTCTGCACCGCCTGAAATATTATTGTAAAGTCCGTATGTCTTCTGAGTAGCTGGGAATTGAACAGTATGAGTTGTCGATACAGTTCCACTAAATAATAATGTATTTTGTCTTGCTTGATTATTAGCTGCAGTCTGTGGTCCATCACTATTTGTTAAAGTAGTTGATGTTCCAGTTGTAATAGCAGGTACAGCATAAACTCCAGCAATAGCAAATTCAAATACTTGAGAAAAATTGTTATTGGTAATAGTTCCCCAAGTGCCAGAATTCTCCCCTGTAGTTTGAAGCTCTATTCTTAGACCTGTTGAATAAGTTGATGCCATTTAATCTCCTAATAAAGTTTTATTGATTATTATAAAGTTTGTCAAAACTTTTATGCAGCCTTATGAACTTCTTTCCAAGTCAGAGAACTGTTAGAATCATCGACTTGAGACCAAAAGATCCCGCCTAATGTTCCAGTACTACTTGTAGCAGAAACTCCAGTTAATGTAAAGGTTACATCTGTTTGAATATTTACCGTACCAACAGAAGTAGTGGCTTCTTCACTAGGGGCCATGTAACTTGTTTCTTGAGTTGCATCACCTTCGCTAGCAGTAGCACTAACTCCCGTAACAAAAATAGATGTTAATACATCCCCTACAGCGGATGTAGCTACCTGACCTGCAGGTTCAACCGTTGGAGATATTGATATATTAACTGATCCCGTAGTTGCATCTAATTCTGGTTCAGAAGCTGCTACAATGGTTATTCCAGCATCCCCTGTAATTGAATATGTACCAATAGAACTCTCTAACTCATAAGGAGATGGAACACTAATAGTTATAATTTGATCGGTGGTTACGGTGGAACCTGTTCCACTTGTAGCTGTTAATTCGTCAAGAGAAACAGCGTAAGATCCACCAGAAGCACCCCATTGTTGCTCCCCCCAACCAATAGCAGCTCCCGTGGTAATATCTTTAGATCTATTCCATCCTGCTCTAATTTCTACAGTAGTAGTAACATCACCCTCATAAGAAGTAGCATCTGTGCCTGTAATAGGGAAAATAAAATCAGATTGAACAACGTACGTACCTATAGGCTTCCACTCTAATTCGTTACCTCCAGGTGTTGCATTAGCAATACCTGTAGCTACTGCATTACCTGCAGTAGATGTTAACTCATCAAGAGAAACTGATATAACCTGATCAGTAACAACTGTTACATCTTCAGTAGATGACGTGAGGCCTTCACCTGTAGCTTCTACAGGAGCATACTCATTCCATGCACCTGAGCCCCAAGTCAGTCGGCCCCATCCTTGGACGGAAGCCATAATTTATCTCCTATGCGATTCTTAAAATTGCAGCAGTTGCTTCAGCAGCAGGGAATGTAATTGTAAATGTTCCAGCAGATGAAGATTTAACTCCACCAAAATCTAAAACACAAACAGCAGCATTCGTAGTTAATCCTGATACTGTAGAACTATTATAAATTACAGCAGCTTGTGCAGAAATTGTTGCACTCGTAAATGATAAGTCAGGTTGAAAATCACAAACAGCCGTATCGCCAGATAATACTGGTGTTACAGATGTTAATGCTCCGCCTCCTTCAGCATAAGTGCCTGAAGCTCCTACTTCATCAGTTTGTTGAAATACTGTTGTTGATTTACTTAATGTTGCTTCTGAATCGTAAAGCGCTAATTTAAAAGTGTTCCCTGTCGTTGCCGTAAAATTGTGCAAGCCTTTCAGAATCTCCACTTTAAAACTGTTACAAACAGCTTGATTTATTGCCATAATAATCTCCTATGGGTTCTTTGACTCGAGAGGGATACGAATAACGCCATCTCGAAATTCGTCTCTGCGGTCACGCCCCATCTCATACGTTGCGAGAGCCTGCACAGACTCATTAAACATTTTATCATAGTATTGTATCATATCTGCTGGACCTTTCAAGTATCCAAGTGCTTGTAAAATACAACCATATAAAAGCACGTTTGGAGCGTTTTGACTTAACCAAGTAGATGTTTGTGTACTTGATAAACCATCAGGCTTGTACGTGTATGCGAGCTCCGTACTTAGAGCAACGTTGGGAGTTGGCGCTATATAGTGTGTGTCCTGATCCCACATAGCGTAATATTTAGGAGTAGCATTAGCTGTCCTATCAGGCCAATATTCATTCATAAACGAAATATCTTTTTGTATCAAGAAAGTTCTTTCAGGCTCACTTGCACTAGCATCATAAATTTGCAAAAATCTCGTTGCTTGCCAGTCACTTGGCAAAGGCATAAAAGGATTTCCTACAGTTAATGTTGCATAATCATATTTACGGTAATAATTAAGATCTACCGTTCTCATTATTTGATCTTCAATAGATTCTATAAAAGGTTTAATAATTGTATCAGATAACACATTAGTATCTGTTTCTGTATAATTTCTTACATTATCATTTAAATCTGAATAATCGGTCATGTTGTACTCACTGTAACATTTCCAGCTCTAGATAACAACCCTGTGCTTTTTTGAGGTTGTTGAACACTAAGAGGCATCATGCTTCTTTGAGTATCTGCATAAGCCACACCATTTGCATAATAATTAGTTACTGGTTCTAAAAGAGTTTGAAAAGAATTAACTGCTGTGCCATCTCCTACCCCATCATACACATCTAAATTAGGAGATAAAACTACATCTCCTGTAGGAGTTCTAACAGTATTATTACCTACATAAACTCTTGAATTAGCAATTTGAGGTTTTGCATGTTGTAATGCTGTAAAATCTCTTGGATGATTTCTAGGATCTAATTGAGGCTGTTTTGGTTCAAATTCTGAAGTATGAACCCATGAACCATTCCATTCCTGTACCATTTCATTGTAAGGAAATGCCATTCCCGATCTATCTGATATTCTAAGAGCAAATTTTCCTGATGAATATTTAGCCATTTATTTTCCTATTCAAAATATAAAGTTTGTCTTGGGACCATACTATAACTAGCTTTTTCTACATCTGCTGATGCAGCTCTACTAAATTCTTCATCATACACAGCTTTTAAAATTTGAATTCTGTCGGGCGCATACTTCATAGAAACATAATATGATAATCCTGCTACCAAACATGGTAAAAATCTAAAAGGTATCATCGCATTTTTAGTATAAGCATTTATATCTGTCATACGTAAAGATGCATAATATTTAAAAGTATAAGTAGCATCAGCTGCTGGAAAAAGATAAACTTTAGGAAGTATAGTTCTTTCAAAATAATATTGAGCTGGTCTTCCTTGAGTAGTTTTTACTGTGTAATCCCAATAAGTAGATCTTCCTATTTTTGTCATAGAATAATCACCACTACTGTTTGACATAACAGCGCTATCAATATCTATAATCTGAGCACTATCATTCGCATCGCTAGTAGCATTACCTGCTGAATCAACAGAATATAAGGTAGTTCCTGAAATCATTTGAGTACCCGCTGTAACTGTGGCTTCTCTTTGTTGAATTGTCCACAAGTTTAAGCCTCGGTTTGCCCACTCAGCAATCATTAAATTAACAGAACGACGTGCAGTTTTTAATTCATAACCTGTACGATCTTGTAAACCACACCGTTCAAAAGCTTCTTCGATTAAAGAATCTAAATCTAATATAAATCCAGCAGTTGAAGAATAACTAGGTGTTCCTGTATTAATAGGCATCTAATTACTTCGCTTTTCCCATACCTCTTTTTGCAATACCACCGCCACGTTTATTAATTACGCCTTTACCAGTGCCTTTACCAAACTTACCGTATGATTCATCACGACTTGCTTTTAATTGAGCAGGTGTACGTTTTTTCTTAATTCTCATTGCGATAGATTCATCTTTTCTATCTGTGTAGCCTTGACCACCTTTTTTTAACATTTTAACTTTTCCGCCACCACGCATTTTAGCAGTTTTTTTAACTTTTCCGCCACCACGCATTTTAGCAGTTTTCTTTTTACCCATCATGATAGACCTCCATTGATCTGTTTGTATTTATTAGCACGAGATACCACAACGTCTTGATAGTATTCGTCAGGCCACATCTTATAATAACCTTGTTTGTGCAATTTATCAGAAGCTTCCTGTAATTGCGAGAACTTTTGTACTAGCATCATAGAATATTTATAATCAGGTCCAGGAACATTAGTATCATTATTTGGCGAAACAAGGAACTTTTGCTCTTCTTCAGTAGCTGGATTAGAGGGATGAAAACTCATAAAAAACAAGTTTTTTTTATTATGCTGTTCATTATATTCTTCAGTAGCAATATGTAGTTCATCAGGAGAATAACTAAAATAAGGATCACAAAATATAAGAATTTCTGAAACAGAAAAATCTAAATTTTTTAAACAGTTATTTAATTCTTTTTTATAAGGAGTGTATTTAGACTTTACGGTTACCCATACTTTTTTATCTAACCATGCTTTTTTAGCAAAAGGACAGGCAGGAACTCCGCCTAAATGAAGATTAGGAACTTCTAAAAAATGTTTAGACCAAAGCCTAACATCATCTATTATCTGTTGCCTTGTCGGTTGTAACTTTTCCATGATTTTAACTTATGTTTATTCTTAGGTTTAGATCTTGAAGAATGACCGATTGAAGTTCTTTTTTTAACAGGGGTAAAGTAATCGTTTCTCGTAGTAATTTTAGCCATATTTTATAAATAAGTAATAGCGCCCATTAACCACATAGTTCCAAAAAATATATAGGAAATTGTTACAGGCTCCATTAATCGCCGTACTTATCTTCAATAATTTTATATATTTTCATGTTACCTTCCGCATCTGGTCTAAGTTCTGCTTTTACACGACCACACTCATAACGAATAACGTTTGCTCTGTTATCTGCTAAATTTCTTTCAGCTTCTCTTTTGGCTTTTAAACAATGAGATAAACCATCAGTTATCATATGCCCATCTAACGAGCCGTTAACAAACATGCATAAACTAAATACATACTCAATTACCATTTTTATTTTCCCTTACTCTATCTTTTAATTTTTCAACATCTTCTTGTAACTTACTTACCTGATCTTTTAAAAAATTTATATTAACAGTATTACTCATCATAGACTCCATTTCCTTTTGCATAGACTCAACCTGTTCTGCCATAAACTCCAGTAGCATGTACTGCTCATTATCGGCGGGCAGTTGACCCATTTCCCCACGAGGCCATTTTATACGAAACTCGGTATTCTTTTCTAAATCTTTTTCAGCTAAAATTAAAGAAGTTTCTATGGTTGTAATTCTTGATACCACTCCAAAATAAGCCCAAACACCTAGTGCTACCGCTGCTATAATACTTAGCAGATTGCGAACAGGCATAGCTACACTGGTGTTATCGCTTAATTTCATTTGTCATTAGCCTTTTTGATAAAGGATCGTTCCGTATTTAACTAATGTAAATGTATATTTTAAACTTGTATCAACTCTAATTCCATCTCCTGGAAATTCTATATAATTTGCATTTTCTGTTGAAGAGCCGTCTGGTATTTGTATTTTAAATACTTCCGTTGAATCATCATATAATACAATCGTGCCAGTAGCAGCGTCATTCATATAATAAACACCTAATATTCTAGCAGGACCAGAATATATAGTTGCATTAGAAGCTGCGGCAGTAACAGAAAACGAGCTTATCGGTCCTTGAATACTCATGTTTTTATCTCCTATAAAAAGGTAGGGCTTTTACACCCTACCTTGGTTAATTGTTATTACTTAGTAGTTGAACTACCAAAGCTTCTAGAACTAATCACTTTAACATAATCAACCCACATAGTAGCGGCAGTTGTTGTGTTGTTTTTAGTTCCAATTATAATTCCCATTGCT
>VTLG01002913.1_pt1 | contig 15463 bp, 38 predicted proteins | sample 4694571 | NCBI WGS metagenome assembly VTLG01 (sample SAMN12604809, study PRJNA352737) | marine metagenome | biome: ENVO:00000447; feature: ENVO:00000209|ENVO:00000569|ENVO:01000036; material: ENVO:00002151; isolation source: viral sequences binned using virsorter ...
GTGATCTTAGAGAGTGGACTAATTTACAACTAGTTAATCCTCCTGCTAAGAGACACAAGGTTGCTATAGCTTGGCTACAGCATAACCATCAAAGATGTGGGTATGGAGCACAGATATATGTAAGAAATACTATGTCTAGGTTTTTAGGAACTGCACATCAGATAGATGTAGAAATGCTAACATGGGAGTTAGTAGCTCCTAAAGCAGAACGAAGACAAGCAATTACTAAGAAGAGAAGATTATGACCACTGTTATGATTTTTGTTTTAGTTTTACTTTCTCCTACTAATATACCTACTGGGCTAGAGCTTTACTTTCAAGAGCTTACAAGCTGTTTAGAATACAAAGATGCGTTAATATATCAAAGTGTACATAAACAAAACTTTGTTAGAGATAAGACTAGATACTTCAAAGCTTATTGTGAAGTTAGAGTAATACCTGCTAATGAAGCTGGTAGTAAATATTTGTTTAGAGATCCAATGATTAAAAAAGAAGAGGATGAATAATGGCTGCAAAGAAAAAATCTAAATCAAGAGTAAACGAAGCTGGTAATTATACTAAGCCTACTATGCGTAAAAGATTATTTAATAAAATTAAAGCTGGTTCTAAAGGTGGCAAACCTGGACAGTGGAGTGCTAGAAAAGCTCAGATGTTAGCAAAGCAATACAAAGCTGCTGGAGGTGGTTACAAATAATGGCAGACCCTAAAAAAGGGACAGGTAAAAAGCCAAAAGGTAGTGGTAGACGTTTATATACTGATGAGAATCCTAAAGATACAGTCGGTATTAAGTTTGCTACTGTCCAAGATGCTAGAGATACTGTTCGTAAAGTAAAGAACGTAAAGAAACCTTTTGCTCGTAAGATACAAATACTAACTGTACTAGAGCAAAGAGCTAAAGTGGCTGGTAAACCTAAACAAGCTGAGATTGCTAAACGAGGAAAAGAGGCTATAAGAAGGCAACATGGTAAAACAAAAAAAGTTAAGAAGTAACAAAAGGAGATAGTATAATGGCTGAATTAACTGATGCTCAGAAACGTAAATTAGTCAGAGAACTTAGAAAGGCTAGTAAGCTTCACGCTGGTCAAGCTGATAGAATAGAAAGAACACTCACAAAGAAAAAAAATAAGTAGTGAGTCAAGTATGGCAAAACAAAGTCAACAAAAGGGAAGAAGTGAAAAAGAAAGAAGAGAGTGGATCAAACAGCAACAAGATAAAAGGCATAATCAATAATGGCATTAAAGAAATCGCAAAGGTCTTTAAAAGCTTGGACAAAACAGAAGTGGCGCACTAAGTCTGGTAAGAAGTCTAGTGAAACCGGGGAGCGTTATCTTCCTGAGAAAGCCATCAAAGCTTTATCATCTTCAGAGTATGCAGCCACTACTCGTAAGAAACGTGCTGATACTAAAAAGGGCAAACAACATAGTAAACAACCTAAGAAGATTGCAAAGAAGACTAGAAGCTATAGGAGAAAATCGTGAGGGATGATTATAAGAAAGGCGGTAAGTCTAAGAGAGATCCTAGATTAGCTAGAGCAGGTGTTTCTGGTTTTAACAAACCTAAAAGAACTCCAAAGCATCCTACAAAATCTCATGTTGTAGTAGCTAAGGAAGGAGACAAGGTTAAAACTATTAGGTTTGGTCAACAAGGTAAAAGGGTTGGTACTCTAAAAGGCACAGCAGGTAAGCCTAAAGCTGGAGAGTCTGCACGTATGAAAGCAAAGAGGAGAAGCTTCAAAGCTAGACATGGTAAAAATATTCGTAAAGGTAAAATGTCTGCTGCGTATTGGGCCGATAAGGTTAAGTGGTAATGGCAGCAAAGATAAATGAAAACTCAGAAGTAACCATACCTGTTAGAAACCTAGTAGCTTTGCTAGGTGGTACAGCAGTAGCTGTTATGGGTTACTTTAATATAACAGAGCGTTTAACTTTCTTAGAACACAACGAACAAATAAATAAGATTGCTATTGATCTTAATAGTGAGTTTCGTATCAAGTGGCCTAGAGGAGAAATAGGTAGTTTACCAGATGATGCAGAACAAAATATGCGTTTAAATTATATTGAAAATAAAATACAAGAACTAGAAAAAACAATTAAAGATGGAGAATAAGGTATGGAAGATATGTTACACCTGATAGAAACTCCAGAGACAAGTACTCTACGTTTAAACGCAGATGCTATATCTTATTTAGGTAATGCTTTTAATGAAGCAGAAGACATAGATATTAAATTAAGATTACTAGACAGAATAGAAAAACACTCTGACTTTGTGTTAACAACTAGTGATAAAATTATTAGTAGACAACGGCTGCATATGAAAGCAGTTAAGTAGTTAATGTAATGCTGCTAGTTCATCCTCTAATTTTTTATGTAAGTTTTCTAGTTTAGGTTCTAACTCTTTTAGTACCTTATCTATATAAGGCTTATCATGTTTGTCGAATACTTTTGTTACCTTCTCATTAGGTAGCTTACTGTACTCAGTCATAAGCCTACCTTTAGCATCTATAAAAACTTTAAAAGATATTATATTTCCTTCCCTCATGCGAACTGCACCTTACCAACATCTCCTCGAAGACCAGCCTTCATGTAAGTAGTAGCTCTTCCTTCAAAGAAGTTTTGATGTTCTACTCCTAATACATCATCTAGCCAGTTAAGAGGATTATCTTTTACATTGTAATTAGGTTTCAGTCCTAGCTGCAACAATCTTCTATCAGCAATATAACGTATATACTGTTGCATTTCTTTCTTTGTTAGACCATCAATATCTCCCATTTCAAACACTAGATCTAAGAACCTATCCTCTAAACCTACCATGTCTCTACATGCTTGGTAGATCTCTTTCTTAAAATCATCTGTCCATATATCCAGGTTCTCTTGTATAAACTCCCTGAATAGTTTAGTCATAGCTTCTACGTGTAGCGATTCATCACGTATACTATAAGTAATTATTTGTCCCATGCCTTTCATCTTCCCAAATCTAGGGAAGTTTAATAAAACTATAAAGCTGCTAAATAGTTGCAGCCCTTCAGTAAAAGCAGAGTAGATTGCTAAAGCTTTTGCAATAGAGCCCTTATCGCCTTTAGTGACTCTTACAGCGTCTACATATTCATGTTTATCTGCCATAGCTTCATACTCTGAAAACGCCTTATACTCAATCTCAGGCATTCCTACGGTGTCTAACAGAAGACTGTAGGCATGTTGATGTATGGATTCCATATTATTAAACGCACCCATCATCATACGTGCTTCTGGTTTCTTAAATATACGCATGTATCTATCAACATAACCAGAGCTAACGTCTACATCTGACTGAGTAAACAATCTAAATATTTGTGTTAATAAGTTTTTTTCGTTATCACTTAAATCCTGCCAATCTTTTACGTCATTATGCAGTGGTACATCTTCAGGAAACCAATGCATTTGATTCTGTTGTGAATAATAATCGAACATCCAAGGATGATCAAAAGGTTTATAATATTCTCTAGTCGCCAATAAACTCACGTAACGCCTCCAATTTGCTTTCGTACATTGATATTTTTTCTAGCTCTCCTTCTATAGTTTGAACTATATCTGGATGCTCTGCCACTGCTGCATGGCTCTCTAACAGTATACCTACATTAACTCTATGTCTGTCAGCAGATGCCTCTAGTGAGTTCCTCAATGCTTGTATAATTTTTTCCTTCACGCCTTTCCTCCTCTTCTTGCTTCCTGTAATAGTTAATCCATTCTGTGTAGTTAGTTAGTCTGTTCTCTTCCCATATGTAAAACTGACATTTGTATATAGGATGATCATCTACGCACTCTCCACAACAGTTAGGAGTATCACATTTATCGTGTGTTATTTCCATGAATAATCCTCGCATCTTGATTTAGAATTGTAATATTCATACTCCGCTTCATCTAGATTATCAGGCCATGCAAGTATCGAAAACCCTAGCAAACCTAACGTAACCACTAAAATTACAAATGCTGTTATCTCTCTTCCCATAGTTCCTCCTATGCATATTTACATTCGCATATCCAATAAGGCCCCATCTTTTCACATACTTCTAAAAGTCTTTTATCGTGTGTGCAATCTACATAGTCAGGCCCCATGTAATGCCATTTGTTTGGTTTATAGTCAGCACTAGTGCAGCCAACTAATAATAATGCAGCTAATATAACTCTCATGCTTCTTTCTCCAAGTCCCACCTACATGCGTTTTTTGTTTTGTCACGGTTCTTAAAAGCTTTAGAAAAGATCCTTCTTTCTTTCCACTTCTTAAACCACCTCTTTATTTTATCCTTCACAACTCAAGCACTCTTGCTCTTCTAATTTAATTCTTGGTATTTTAATGTTAACATTCTCTGTATTTCTAGCTGCATTAGAGCGGAGGTAATACATAGATTTGAGTTTGTTAGCTCCTGCCCAATGTACATTATTAACGTATCCCAAATATTCATCATGCACCTCCTGGTCTGCTGTAGCTGGTGGCGGTATGAAGAAAAGATTTACTGACTGAGACTGACAGATATATTCCTGTCTCTGATAGGCGTGTTCAATAACCCATATTTGATTAATATCTGGTGCTGTTTTGTAAACTTCCTTTTCTTCTTCTGATAACGCTTCAAGACTCTCAACAGAACCTTCATTCGCTGCGATCTCCTGCCATGTCTTATCGTTATTAATTCCTTTTTCTTCAAGCAACTTCTCCAAATATTTATTTTTTACTTTGAACGAGCCTGTAAGAGTTTTGTGCGTATATACGTTAGCCCTGATTGGCTCGATAGAAGGACTTGTTCCACCGCATATAATGCTACTAGAAGCATTAGGGGCAACAGCAAGTAAGTGAGAATGCCTAAGACCAGTACCGTACATATCAGGAGCTTCCCCACGTAAACTGCAAAGAAGTTTAGAAGCTTGTTTAGCCTGTTGTTTGATATGCTTAAAGCATCTGTTATTGAAGGAAGCGGCGTACATTCCCTCGAAAGGAATTGAATTACGCTGAAGGTAACTGTGAAAGCCCATCGCTCCAAGTCCGATTGCGCGTTCACTATATGCTGAATAAGCGGCTTTTGAAAAACCTTTTTTATCTGGCTTAACATATCTTAAAAATTCTCCGTATGATCCTGGTCTATATCCATCTTCTAGATCAGCAGCATTTAAAATAAAGTGCTCTAGAATATTATCTAACATGGTAATGAGATCTGATATAAAGTTCTCATCATCTTTCCACTCATCAAAGTATTCTAAGTTAACACTAGATAAACAACATACTGCTGTACGTTCTTCATCCGTAGGTAATGTTATCTCAGAACACAGATTACTTTGTCTTACTTTTAGTCCTAGATTCTTTTGAGATACAGGTAAAGCTTCTTCGCACCTGTCAAGATTTAGTATATAGGGCTCTCCTGTTTCTGCTCTTGTATGTATAAGCAGCCACCATAAGTCTCTAGCAGATACTGTCTTTATGGCTGTATTTGTTTTAGGATCTATAAGTCTCCAAGGCTCATCATCCTTTACAGCTTTTAAAAACTCATCTGTAATGTTTACTCCGTTGTGAAGATTTAAACACTTCCTGTTTAGATCTCCTCCAGTGGTTTTACGCATAGCAATGAACTCTTCTATCTCTGGGTGAGATATATCCATGTATGCTGCATATGATCCTCTTCTGGTAACGCCTTGATTAAACGCTAACATCTGAGAATCTACGACATGCATGAATGGTATGCTACCAGTAGATTCGCTGCCATTAGAAGTAGATACCCCATTGCTCCTAACAGAACCCCAATATCCACCAATGCCTCCACCTGAACTTGCCAACCAAATGTTCTCATCATAGTGATCAGATAGACCACGCCTTGAATCAGGAACATAATTAAGAAAGCAAGAGATAGGTAAACCACGGCTGGTTCCACCGTTACTAAGGATAGGAGTGCTAAACATGAACCAATTATCACTTGCGTAGTTATAAAGTCGCTGTGCAAGATCGAAGTCAATAGTCCCTTTATACGTAGCACCATATACAGCAGCCCTCGCAAAAGCATGTTGAGCATGGGTTTCATCTCCAAATAAATATCTGTCTTTCAGTGTCTCAATAGAAAACTCAGTAAGGTTATCTTCTTTATCGTAATCAATCTGTATCCCTAGATAATCCGTCTTGCCAGTTTTTAATGTCATCAAAGTCTTCCTTCTCCCTTATCTGAGTCTTTCTGTAACTCTTAGTCCTCGCTTTGTTTTTAGATGCTTTACGCTTTTGAAAGTTTCTGTTACGTTCAGCTTTTCTATCCCAAGTCATCCCTGTTCTCCAGCCAAAATTGCATCAGCTTTTTCTCATACCATTCAGCTTTCTCCATATCTTGCACTGGATTATTTTTATACCTCATCCTCCATCGATACTTCAAAGAATTACCACGTAAGTATCCTACGAACTCATCAGGTGTAAGCATAGCTTGTATTGCTTGAATACATTCAATACCTCCCTTGTTATAGTGAGGAGGATGGTTAACATTATCTGCTATCGTATGGTTAATTATCTTAGAATAAGACTTACCTAAAGCATTATTGTTTAAGTTATCCCACTCTGCTGGCTGTGCATCATCAATCGTCATTGCATCTCCAAATTAATTTTATCATTGCGTTTCTTAAACTCTTCAGATTCTCTAGCTTTAACATCTATCCACGTATCTGGTATAGAGTCTTCACTAAACCATCTAAACCCATTAGTCCCAGCCCACTCAGCATGAGATCTTTTAGTGCCATCCTTCCTACGTTTAGCTCCTGGCATTGGAGCAGAAGGATTAGCAAATAAAAATACTAGCTCCATATTTTTAGGTAAATGTTTCTTTACCCATATGTACTTATTGTACTCTTGAAAGTCCCAAAACCTACCTTTAGATTCTAGTAATATTATTTTGCCCCTGATCTTTCTAATAAAGTCAGGCTCATATGTGTGCTCGATTATATAATCTATTCGTTCACCATGATGCTGCCAATCTTTTAATATTGATTCATGTAGCACAGCTTCCCAGACTGAATCATACTTGTGATTATCTGGTGTTACATACTTCTTAGGTCTAGGAACTCTAGGCTTACGAATGCCCTTACGTACTTTCTTTTTAGTACTCATTCACTTTTCTTTTACTGTAAGCTTCTAAGTCTTGAATAGTAATATCTTCTAAAGGCTTACCTAATCTTACTAACTTTTTAATTATCTTACGAGTCCACTTAACACTATAGAAACTAAGTCTAAGTGATTTATCAGCATAAAAATAATTAACGTCAGGAAGGAATTGTCTGAAGTTTTTAATAGTTATCTTAGAATATTCTTCTTCAGATACTAAAGTCTTCAACCAATCAAGAAGTAAATAATCTGCATGTCTATTTATCTTTCTTAATATTTTTGAATTCATAACGAACCTTCTAGTATAGGGTTGAGATTAAACTTTGTCAATCTATTTTTCAAAAGAAGAGTCATAATTTTTCATAAGCTTCCAGTACGTAAGCAAACTGTTAAACATATCTCGATGTTTAGCGTGAGTATCTTTGTCCCATACATGCATAAGAATTATATCAGTATCCGCACGATCTACAAAAATAGATACTCTTTCTGCGTCATCATCAAAGCCACAACCTTGTGCATATGCTGATAGCTGCATACCGTAGTTATCGAAAGCTAGGCTAGATGCTTTCTTACCTTCTAAGTTATCTTTAGTTTTAAAGTCTACAAAGATACCTGACTTAGAATACAAGTCTATCTTACCACCATAACCTAGATCAGAACAAAAAGAATCTTCTGCTATCCAGGTTTGATCAGGATATGTTATATCTAAGAATGTCTTTATGTCCTTATAAATTTTATTATCTTCTCCACCAGCAAAACCATTCTCTATCATAGCATGTATCTCAGTACCTCTATCGGCTGCTGTACTTGCTATATCTCTAGAGTCCCTTCTGCATCTAGAAATAAAATCATCATTAGACTCATCTTCTTCTTGAGAAAGATTAAGCATAGTCACTAATGCTGTGTTTATTTTCCAGTTTTCTAGGGCTGGTTTAGCAGCCATATCAAGTATGGCAGTTACTGAGGGTACAAATTTTTCTTTCCTTGCATCCCTTAGTGTAGTGTTCCTTCTCTTACCATTAGCTCCTACTATAGTATATTGAGGACTACCATCGTGATCGTACCAGTGACCACTTTCTGATTTAAAGTCTGTTCCTTCAGCCATTTTATATCACCACTATTTATGATTTACGAATCTAAATTTTCTAGTCTTTGCATTAAACATTAAATGGTTTACACCAAATTGTTTTTGTTCATAGGTTCTAGAATGCCCAGTGCTCCCATTCTTTTTTTCTGTTTTTACATCAAGTAATTTTATCTCTCCATCTTTAACTGCTATTATATCTATAGGTCCAGAACATCCTGTATTTTTAAACACTTCGTAACCTTGATCCCATAGCCAAGTAATAGCATAATGTTCTGCTATATCTCCTATTCTACTACTATTGTGATTTACTTCAACTTTTTTTTCTGGAAATAAGTCATCTATTTTTTCAGATATATCAGTGTGTTTCACTTCATTGTCTCCTATTATACTTGTAGTATGTTAACTTTATTTACCATTCTTCATATTGTCCCAGTTCGGATACCCAAACATCATCGCAATAATAAACCCATCTTATACCATCTTGTATTCTCCAAGAGAGTGGACCATAATCATATTCTAAAAAAACATCGTCTGCTTCATCATCTGCTTTTCTGTACCAAGCTTCTAAATCTTTATGCATTTCTGGCATCAGTGTGTCTCTGCCCAGTTGTCTCCAACATTATATTCTCCATCTAAAGGACAGTTCAAGTTAAAATGTTTACCTGCCTCTACGATAGCCTTAACTCCAAGCGCACCAACTTTGTCAGCTAACTGGCCGTCCGCTTCAACCTGCCACTCATCATGCACATTACAAACAAAGTGAGCGTCCATATCCTTAATATAATCATTAAAGATAACAAGAGCCTTCTTCATTACGATGGCTCCTGCTCCTTGGAGTAATGTGTTTAGTGCGGAATGTTCGGACCTAACAAATAGTTTCCTACCGTCTAGTCCTTTGAGGTAGCCTCTTGCTGCTGCTCTTGATACTTGATTTTTAAGATTTGTAAATGATGGGAGATTATCGAAGAAAGATTGTCTAAGTCTCGCGCCAACTTCTCTCCCTCCTCCAGAAACTGTCCCAAGCTTTTCATCTCCTGCTCCGTATAAGAGTGCATATATGAATGTTTTAGCCTGAGTTCTTGATTCAAGTCCTGCAAGTCCTTGGTTAGTTGTGTGGATATCTCCGTTAATGATTTCATTTGTATAGTCCTTGTCGTTCATATAGTGGGCCAGCATCCTAAGCTCTAAGCCACTAGCATCTATACCTACAAGTTTAAATCCATCAGGTACAGTCCAGCATCTTCTACACTCAGCACCATAAGGAGAACTCAAGCTTGGTACTTGAGCCATGTTAGGATCACGATGAGTCATACGTCCTGTTATAGTTCCATTAGGTATAACAAATCCGTGTACCCTACTATCTTCTTTTGCTGCTTTTATCCAAGAATCAATCTGGGCTCCTCGCTTTTGATACATTAGAAAGTCTTTGATCAGCTCCGCTTGTGGTATATCAGTTATCTGAGATAAAGTTTTCTCGTTAACTATAGGTCTACCATTGACAGTGAACTCCTTCGGCTGCCAACCAAACTTTAGAAGATACTCACCTACCTGCTTTCTAGATCCGATATTAAAATCAACTCTAGTTTCTCTACAAACTTTGTAGTTAGTAGGGTTAGATAGATATGCATACTCTTCATCGGTTAGTCGTACACCATGATCACCATTAGGACTATCCCAGGTTCCTGTCTTAGCCACGCTACCTGTCTTTGTTTCTCTCCTATAGATAGTTCGTTCACCTATCTCAGGTTTAAAAACTTTACTGACTTCTCTATCAGTCTCTGTCATCTTCTCTCGCATCAATGCTAGAAGCATGTTCGCTTTGTAAAGATCGAAGTAGAAACCATGAGTCTCTTGCTCTTTAAGTATCTTGGCTACTTCTTTTTCTAGGTCCATAGATTCTTTTGAGAAACCCATGCCTTCTTTCTGTAAAGCTTTATAGACTTTTACGTTAACTGCTACATCACGTTTACAATAATCTAGCATCTCCTGAGAGAAGAACTCGTAGTCTTCAAAATCAATCTTATCTAGACCCAGTTTAGTTCCCCATACTGCAAGACTGTGACCTCCTTCACGCACTGGATTAAACAATCTAGATAGTACAAGTGTGTCTATTATTGTTTGATCTCCAAGCTTGAAAGAAGTTAGCTGCTCCAGTACAGGTATATCAAAACCTATGATGTTGTGACCTGCTAACTGTTCGGCTGCATTTAACAGCTTCACTCCATCCTCGATAGCATCAGGACCATAAGCCCATACCTGCCCAGTATCTACTTCTTGTGCTACCAGACAATGCACTACAGTAGACTCTAAACCATCAGTCTCTATGTCAAATACTAGCTTCACTCGAATGCCAGCCCCGGCTCACTCTCATTGAAGTCGATGTCTGGTTCATCGATCTCCTTGAGTCTGCCAGTATCTTTGTCATAGAATAAATAGGTAGCTATACCAACGTCACCAGTATATCGAGACTTGAGTACTCTTACTCTGGTAGTTGATGCAGTGGTGGGATCGTCAGCTTGTTGATTCCTTTCTAGTGTGATCACACAATCGGATAGCTGACTGATTGATTGACTCCCTCTAAGATGACTGAGATCAGTCTCTACGCCCTTCTCATGGCCCTTGTTACCATCGATACGTCTAAGATGGGACACAAGTATAAGACCTGCTCCTGTCTCTTCTGCGAGGCTCCTGAGCCTTGTCATAATAGAGTCGATAGATCTTCTTTCATCTCCTTCTAAGGTAGCAGAAACCATCATATGTAGGTGATCTATTACAACCCACTTACACTCGCAGCCTATTATCATGTACCTTAGTTTAGAGAATATACCGTCGATATCATTAGATCCGAAATGAGCATGTACCCATAACCTATCTTTGTTATTGTTATCAACAAACATATCATCAAAAAGAATATCTATTTCTTCTTCTGAGAATTGTTCTCTTACACTGTCTATGTGTAACCTAGCATTAGCTTCAATGCTCAGGATACCATCTACAGTCCTAGTCCAATCTTCTTCAAGGGCAACTACTCCTACATTATCCTTAGTCTCTTTAAGTAACCAGTGCTCTAGTTCTCTAGTCACACTAGACTTACCAAGACCTGTACCACCTGCAAGAGTAATAAGTTCTCCTTGTCTAAGACCTTCTAGCTTTTTATTAAGACCGTCCCACGGATACGGAATAGATTCTTTCTTTACCCTGTTATGAAACTTGTCTTTGTTTTGAGTAACATTCAATACTCCGCTAGGTGTATATGTCTTGGCGTTCCACCATGCGTCTACAAAAGAAGCATGTTTGTTCTGCCTCAACATATCGTTAGCGTCTTTGAAACCATCAGGCATTACTAGTATCTTAGCCCTGTTAGGCTTTAACAATCTAGCTACCTGCTTGGCTGCTGTTTGCCCAGGTTTATCAGCATCAAAGCATATGATTATATTCTCGAACTTATCTAGAAATTCTAGCTGATTCTTAACATCACGCTCTGCCCCTGCTGTTCCTGTTTTAATAGAGATGACAGGCCACTTAGAACCAAGAAGTTCGTAAGCAGCCATAGCGTCACACTCACCTTCAGTTATTGTAAGATACTTACCTCCTTTATCTCCGACAATCTGTTGCCCAAACAATCCGCATTCTGATATTGGTCCTGCACTCAGAAATCCCTTACCATCTACAACACGAGTTTTGTATGCGACTTCTTCTGAGCCATTGAAGTATGGGTAGAAGTGTCTTAATACTTCTCCACTAGAAGATACAAGAGACTTTACTCCATACTTCTTAGCTGTGTTCAAGGAGATGCCCCTATCACTTAGAGCATTTACTTCTCCTTCTTTGATTGTCGTACTGTCTTTCACTAATCTAGGACTAGGCTGATGCACTCTCTGATCACTCCTTATATAAATTCCACAAGAGAAACACTTCGCACTACCATCCTCATTTATACCCAAGCAATCTCGATGCCCACATTCCGGGCAATCTTTGTGCGTGTCTATAAAAGACATACGATGCCTCCATTAAATTTCTTTCGAGTCACTCTCCAGTGGTAGATCTTCTTGTAAAAGATCCTCCAACACCATATCGTCAGTCAACTGCTTGTTGATAGTGTCCTTGTAGGTAATGGATGCAGCCTGAGCATCATTCAATTGCTCAGTTAGTTGACCTACTACCCTGTTGAGCCTAGCCACCGCAGCCAACGCTAACTTACCTTCATCAGTAAACTTATGTGCATCATAAGATTTATCATTAAAAGTGTAAGTGATTTGCTGTTTAGCTTCTTCTGTCATATGACCTCCTTTTAAAATGCTAGTGCTGTTTCGTTACCTGCACTGTCGTACTCTATTAGATCGAGTATCTGTACAGCTTCCAGTACGGCTCTCTTATATCTCTTATCGGGCCCATACCCTCCTGAAGATCTCCACTGTACAGCTACCTTAGAGCCATTACCGATAGTGGTATCTACTGGAGATTTGTTTTCATCCACAAGTTTAGGAGCAGGATTCTTTTCTCCCTTGTTAGATAGCTCCCACAAGTAGAAGTTTATTACAGGATCTTCAGTATACTTTCTGGACCCTGCACCAAACAAGCCTACGTTAAAACCTGCATCCTTGAACAATTGGAATACATCGTCCTCTACCGCCAGGTTTATCTCGTAGCCATTCTTATCCCCATTAAAGTTAGGCACTGGTACTTTGATCTTAGGCCAGTAAGCTAACCCTGTAATAACATTAGGGATTCCATCTATCATACGCATATAACATCTCCTTTTATTTTTGAGTAAACGTCAGCATAGAAATCTATATCTATACCTTCTGATACTCTAATAACATACCCATCATCCTGATTAAGAACATCGACAGTACACTTGTTATCATATAACAAACTACCGAATCTTAACTGCATCTCTTTGTATTCCTCCTTAGTTAAATAATAATCTTCTAACACTACCAGCTCCCTAGATCATCAACAAACTCACTGAACAATTCACCAACAATCTCGTCAGTTAACATCCATGAATCAGCTTCATCGCATCTCTCAGTAACAAAAGCAAAGAACTTATCTTTGATTCTTTTACTTGGTTGTTTAGCTCCTATATTTAAAGACCATATCCGAGCCCAATGATCATCTAGTTCACTATTAAATTCTAACATTGGTCCTAAAAAACTCATTATTTTTTTACCTCCGTTTAAAACTTTAAAGGATTATACAGGAGATCCTCACACATGTCAACCAATTTTTCCTCATTAGGATTAAATAAGTTAGACAAATGCTCGACCCTATCCACTTCTCTCTCAAGATCTTCAAAGTCTTCTAGCTCACCAGAAAAATAATAGTACTCCTTATCCACGTATCACCTCCACTTTACCTTGTATGTCTTTAATATTTATAGGGAATCCCTGGTACTTTGATACATACCATGATCTCCTACCTACGTGAACACCTACAAAAGATCGTCCACTGCTCATACCATAACGCTTCTTATGGATTCGCTTTCTATAGATCATTATCCTAACTCCTTCATTGCTTGATTTAAATAGTTCTCGATGTAGTTTATCACAAATTCATCACCATACTTCAGGCATAATTCAAGTGCTTCCTCCTTAGCTTCTAGCGTTACTGGTTTATCTAACATATATATGTCTGAATATTTTAATATGTGATTGCTTACATCAATTATGTTTTGCATTGATCCATCCATTCTCTTACTGTTAATTCTGAATTGCTTATGTTCCTAAGCATACTATTCCATTCATCTAACGTCCACTCTTTTTTATCTTTAGTTATGAAACTAATTAGATAATTCCAAAGAGGATCATCGTCACCACGATTAGGAACATACTTTACCTTGTTATCAAAGTAATGTGCTTCATTAAATTGTACTTTCATTAATTGACCTTTTAGTTTGGAAGTGCGGAGAGGATTTGCACCTCTCGTTACATACTTGCATCTAGGTAAGTTTACCCCAACAATACTGCGAAATATCACTAGGTTCATTTACTCCTTGTTATATTTAATTGTATCGTAACCATCGTAACCTCTTACCAAGAGTCGCATCAAATATATAACCTGACTACAGCACACTTTAATGTTAGGCAGCCCTGACCATTCTCTTATCTACTATACATCTAGAACAAACTAGATCCCCATCAATGAGCCCCATTTTAAAGGGCTCAAATAGTTTTCTACAGCTAACACATTTCTCCATTCTAAAACTCCAAGATCACTTTCATTTTAGATTCCGTTTCATCGGTTCCAGGATTTTCACAAGCTATCGCTATCTCATATAACTTATATCCATCGATACCCTCTACTCTACCTTGTACCTCAGTATTGATTAGCTCTAAAGGTAGACCTGCTATTAGCTTTCCTAGTTCTAAGTATGTCATTTTGCTGCTCCAAATAAACCGTACCATTCTTCTTGAGTAATACCTGAGATCATAAATTCTCTTTCTTCTTTAGTCAAATCAGGCATAACATTCTGTATGAGTTCTCCGTTCTCCCATCTCTTTATTTGATTCTTAGATACTGGGATCATCATACCGTTTATCTTACCTGAGATTGTAGACTTCTTATAGATCAACATTTTCTACTCCATTATTTTTAATTAGTTCTCGCAGTTTAGTCTCGAACTCTGACGGTTTCATATTCAAAACAAATCCCATATCCGTGGCGATTATGCTGTGATCTAAGAACCATCTAAGGTCATCGTTAACTGCACCAAACATTCCACTATAGTTTTCCATTTTATACCTCCTTAATTTCTTCTATATCGTAAACAAAAATGCTCTTATAGGTAGTAGATGATAGCGCAGCCTTGACTTGCTCCTCCGCATCTTCATCATCAATCGCATCTACATACATGCTAACAGTAACTAAGTGCTCCCTCTTCTGTACCTCTCTTTCCTCCCATGGACAATTTGATAACATCGAATCCGCTCTGCTTCTATCCATTACTGACTCCCATTTGATTGGTTCATAAAAAATATCCGTAAGTGTTTTAAATAAATCGCTCATAGTTTTACTCTCTCCGTCCTATCGAATATGTCTATTACTTCTTCGATGCTGCAAGTATAGGTCACATTATCTACACTGTAAATCAGTTTATCCTTCTTTACGCTAAACGTGATCTCTTTCTGAGCACCATTTAATATATCTGCTATCTCCTGTAATGGGTTAGTCTTCATGGGTTAATCCTCCTAAACTCTTCTCTACGTTTCAATTCATCTTCACATTCTTTCATCCGTTCAAAGCTACTCATTGTGTCCCAATCTCCTAGTGGGCTCAT
>VTLG01007231.1_pt1 | contig 15463 bp, 24 predicted proteins | sample 4694571 | NCBI WGS metagenome assembly VTLG01 (sample SAMN12604809, study PRJNA352737) | marine metagenome | biome: ENVO:00000447; feature: ENVO:00000209|ENVO:00000569|ENVO:01000036; material: ENVO:00002151; isolation source: viral sequences binned using virsorter ...
TCTGTCACAATTCGATTTCCCATTCTTATCTTATAAATTTGCTGGCTCATATGTTTTTCAATACCTTGAAAATTTGCTTTTAAAAAATTAAATGCCTGTTGAGGTGAATTAACAGCAGCTTCAAAATGAGAACGACCTAAAAATTTTCTTAAGTTACCATAAACTACAATCTTTCTAAGTTTTTTATTCATACTGACCTCTCTAATTTAGGTTCTACCCAATCTATTGGATTAGTACAACTCCAGTTATCATATTCAATACTATATATAAAATATGGAAACCCAATATGTTCACATGATTTTTTATCAACTTCTGAAGCAGTAGCTGGACCTGTTGGATGACTATGAACAACTCCAATTATTTCTCCCATATCTTCACAATCTGCCCAATCATCTGGATCAAGAACAAAAAAACTATCACTACTTTTAGCTAAATTTTTACAAGGCCAAAATGTTTCTTTTTTTTTGATAATTGCAACTAGACCACAAGCTTCGTCAGGTAACTTTTGTTTTGCAAATTTTTTAAAAGATTTTTTCCAATCCATAATTAAAAATTAACAAATTTACCAACACTAGGAAAGTCATCTTGTGTTACTAATTTTTTAGGAGCAAACACACCTTGCAAATCAAAAGAGCTTACCATTTCAAATTGTACAATATTTCTATTTTCAACAATTTTTTTATCAATAAAATAAATTTCTTTGGGCATTTCTGCTGTTGGATCAACTGAACCAACTTTGTATGGATTCACGTTTGATGGAAAGTTTACTTCATCAAGAAATCTTGATAAAGTTCTTCGTCTTGTTAATTTTGCACCTTGCAGATCAGAAAAAGGTGTAATTTTATTATTAGAAAGAAGTAATGATGTTATAGTGCCTAATAAATTAGAAAAAGTTATTGTAGGTCTTGGCAATGCTCCTTTGCCAGAATATTTAAAACCTGTTGCACTACAAGGCATCCTTTGATAAGTATTTGATTGCCAAATGACATCGCTACTATTCTTCATATTATTTCCACTGTGAAATAAATAAATAGTAGGTAAAGTTAAATCTGAATTTACTATAAAAGAGACATCACTTTGACTAATTGTTGCTGAAACAGTAGCAGTCACTGTAAATGAATTTGTTGAAACAGTTTGTATTGTATAGATGCCATCTATAGCTGTACCAGATGTAAAATTTAAACTCAAAATCAAACCAACAGAAAACCCATGATTATTTAGATTAATAGTGATTTGTGTTCCGCTTTGGGTATAGGTTGCGGTTTTGTTAGATTTAACAAAATGAACATCTTTTTTTAATTCAAGAGAAAAAAATTCAATAATTGATTTATTTGTAAGTTCTTGTAGTTCTGATGTTGGGATTGCCATTATGGTTCAAAAACTTCTCTAAAAGAACAATTAATAATAGCTCTATTGTTAAAATTTATTGTTTTAGTCCAAGAGTCACAAACATATTGACCAGCACCTGATAAAGAAAAAGTTACATTAGTAGCACTTGTTACTAAGGCACTATCAGCAGAAGTAGAAGCAATCGTAAAAGTATTTTGATTAGCAGAAGAATTTACAACATAGGATCCATCTGTTAGTCCAGAACTAAAGTCAAAAAGTATAACATCACCTATTGCAACACCATGATTAGCAGAAGTAATAGTAACGATAGTTCCAGCCCCACCACTGCCATTTGATTGCACAAATGTACCTGCCTTAGAAGTAAAACCCTCTGCTGGTGGAGTAAATGTAAAACTATCTTGATCTGCAACTCTACTTCTTAAAAATGCCTCTATAACGTCTGATTCTGTCTCAGTAACGTTAAAAGTAAGATCATACACTTTAGGGTCTTGACTTAATGGCAAGCCATATAAAGCCCTAAACTCATATCCATCTCCTAATTGTGTGATTTTTACTTTAGGTTTACTTTTTTTTCTCATCCCATACGTAGGATTTATTGAAGGAAATGTAGCCATTATCTATTTAATAACCCCCCTGCTCTTTGTTCAGTAATAAGGGTTTGTTGTACTATACCACCAATTAATTGTCCAAGCTGATCTGCTTTAGAACCATCACCTTGAACAGAAGTACCAGATGCATCTACATTTACTGTAATCATATTATTTGTTGTACCACCACCACCTATATTTCTGTTAGGTATGATCGTACCAGACCTTGAAGGCATAAATAATTCTGGTCCACGTTCTCCAACAAGATAACTACTTCCTCTATTTACTGAACCTCCTTTAGCTTTAGGTGTGATATTAAATGACCCTGCTGGTAATTTAGCTGGAATACCAGTACCCATGAAACCAGCTTTCATAGGTGGGGGTGCTTTAAAACCACCGCTACCTCCAAAAATATTTCCTAAACCACGTCCAATAAAGTTACCGATCCCAGCTACTGCACGTTGTATGGCAAGTTCAATAAGTTTACGTTTTAAATTATTTAAAACATTTATTGCCGCTTGTCCTAATGACTGCGTTCCCATTACTGCGTCTGTCAAATTTTGTACTATACCTTGTTCTACAGACTTGCCTATTTCCATAAATTTCTTTTTCAATGACTCTGCAGCCTCTTCTTGTTTTTTTATTTTCTCCTGCGCTTCTTCTATCTGTTTATTACGTTTTTCTTGTTCAGCAGTTATTTCTTTTTCTTTTTGTAAAATCTTGTCTCTACCTTCTAATACTTCTATATCTTTGTTAATTTCATCAATTCTGTTTTGTATTCCTTGTTTTGATCTGCCGTTTGCCTTTTCTAGTCTTTTTATTAATTGATCTCTTATTTCCATTTGTTTTTTTAACAAGTCGTTAACCTCCTTTTCAGACCCTTCGTTAACTACATCGTTAAATTTCTTTTGTTCTTGCCTATGCTTAATTATTGCAGTTGTAGCCACTCCTAATAGTGTTGCTAAAGCAACTAGAGGCAAAGCGTTCAAAGCCACTGCCAAAGCTCCTGTAGATATAGCTAATGCCTTTGTAGCGACAGATGCAGTAGCAGATGCTTTTGCAAATGCTATAGCACCAGCTTTTGTAGCAATAAATTTTGCAATCAATACAGTTTTGGCTGCAGATAATAAAGTGACAGCAGTGGTCAACGCTTTTACAGCAGCAGCGACTCCAAGAAATATTGCTGTAGTTGCGCCAATAGGAGAATTTATAAACCCTACGATTGCATTTGTTAAATTTGTTAATGCTCTGACAGCTGGTAAAACAACTGGATTTAGTTTTTCTCCTATAGCTCTAGATAAATCTTCTGTTGCATTAGTTAAATTTTTAAATACTTGAGTAGGGTCTGCTGCTACTAAAGCCTTCAATGAAGCGCCACCATCTTTCTCAATTTTTTTAAGCGCTCTTAAAACAACATCACTTGTTAATTTTCCTTCTGATGCAAATTTTTTAAGTTCGCCTATCGTAACTCCTAATTCTTGTGCGATAGGTTGTAAAAGTGTTGGTACTTGTTCAGCCAAACTTCTAAATTCATCACCTTGTAATCTACCTGAACCTAGTGCTTGTGCTAACTGCCTAAAGGCATTAGACGCTTCCATACTTGAAGCACCAGCTAGTTTAGCAGCAGTATTAAATCCAAAGAATGTAGACTTAATATCTTCTACGGCTACTCCTAATGGCGCTAATCTTGCCGTTATATTTGTAATGCCTTCTAGCGCTTCTGTTGCACTTAATCCAAATGTTTTTTGTGCTTCAGCTGCGATCTCTTGTGACCTAGCGAAAGTGCCTGTCTGTTTTGTAAGTAGTTTTAAACGTATATTTAACTTATTGAAGTTTGCTGCAGTTTTTACAGCGTTTCTTGCCAATACTGTTAATCCGACACCAGCTATTGCAGTTTTTAAACCACCAAATGATTTCTGTAAAGTATTAGTTTGTCTTTGAACATTAGATAAAGCTCTAGTAGCACTTGTGGCATCTACTGTTAGTTTTACATTAGCCTGTGCCACTTATAAAAAAAGTCTTTATTGTATATTACCCTAAATTGCGATTTTGTCGTTGCAATGCTTTTTTTTCTTCTTCATATTTTATTTCATAGTAAGCAGCCCAATATTTTAGTTCTGCTTCAGGCATATTCATTCTAAGTTCCTGTAATGTCTTTCCAAGTTCTGTTGCTAGGAATAACTCGAATCTAAGCCAAGTATCCCTCTTTAGTCTTTTTTTGCTGTTTCTATATCTAATTTAATATCGTTAAGGAATAACTCTAGATCATTTAATACTCTCTCTGGTAATTGTCTTTGCAGCATAGGTGCGTCTGACATATCAAACGCTGGTGTGCCATCTTCTTTCTCAGCCATTTGACAGAGTAATTGAGTTGAGATAACTAGAGCATCATCTGAGCCAGCTAACTGCTGCGCTCTTACTCTTGCATATCTAGTGATCGGTTTGAAATATACAGTTGTTACTACTTTGCCTTTGCTATCTTTTACTTCAAACTTTTTTCTAGTGACCATTTCATCTTGAAACGCGCCAAGAAGTAGATCTGCTGTTCTTTCAGTTGCCATAAATTAATGCGAGGAATTTTACTTTAAATTTCTGACGTAATGGTGCCAGATGGCTTGAATGTAATACTAATTGTATTTAGATCGCCTAATGATGAACTTTGCTCAAAGTTTGTTACAAGTCCGCTAAAAGAGATCTTTTTAGTACCACTTGCACTATCTGGGAAAAGTTCAAATGTAGCTGTACCAGCGTCACCTGTAACTAAAGCTGCATCTACAAATGTAGCAGTTTCGCCTGAAGCTGCATTGTCATAAACTAATTCAGCAGAGCCTTCACCCTCGATAAGTCCACCAACAAATGATTTAAAAGTGTCGCCTTGAACAGTAGTTTCCTGTGTGTCTTTAGTAATAGACATTGACCAAGAGCGGGTGCCAAGTACAGGGTTTACAGACGATCCACCATCGTCAAATTTGACTTGCCCGACATCGCCTTTAACAGCAGCCATAACAATAAAAAGAAAGATTTATAAATATATTAACTCTTTTTTGGTTTTTTCACACCTTTCTTATTCTCTTCCATATAACGTCTGCAGCGTGGATCCCAATATTGCGGTTCTCTTCTCCCTTTAACAGCCTCGATAGCATCTAACATTTCTTCTGTAATTTCAATCATGCTGTAAGTGCCTCATATAATTCAAATGTTACTCTTATTTGTGTTTGAAATTTGCCTTCAGGATTTGATTGAAATATTTCTGGTCCAATTGGGGGATTGAATCGCACATCAGAAACTGTAATCCTATTAAATAAATTTCTTAATCTTTTAGCAATATCAAAATTTACACCTCCTCCTACTCCCTGTTTTGTATATATATTTAAAATAATTAGGCCTACAACAAGATTTGTAGCAGTAGTGCTTGAATTAGGTGCTTGCTGTGTAAGGTACTCACTCGATCCAAAACTTGTAATACACTGAATATACTGATCTACATTAGAAGCATCAAAAGGTACGTTATTGAAAACTAATGGTACAAAAGGTCCATCAGTAAATTCTTCAGTCAATCTTTCCTCAATAATTGCTCTAACTGTATTTAAATTTACTGCTGCCATCTAAATACCTCTCTTAATTTTTTCATACTCTTTTCTAGCATATTGTTCTAATTCTTTCCCGATGATCTCTGGAAATCCTTCTCTTGTGCCTTGTTTAGTTCTATAAACACCTCCCCAAGATTTAGGCTTGTTAATTCCAAAACAAACTGGTTCAGCGTAAACGACATTATTTACAATCGTACCTTCTAATGGTTTTATTTCTGTTTGCCAGCCGTTTCTTAATCTGCCAGTATCTACAGGTGTTTCAGTTTTTACTCTAACTGTCCATTGCAACGTAGTAGAAGCAACTAGCTTTTCTACAGCCTCGCCCATCACATCGTCTATTTGATCTAGTCGTATTTTTCTCATCTCAGGAAAATATCGTAACTAATGGCAGTATTATCTTGCTCATTAGTATTTATCTGAATTACTTTGTATTCAGTTCCGCTAATTACTACACGATCAAAATTAGTAGGGGTAAAATCTATATCTTTGGCAGCAATAGTTAATCTTTTATCTTGGCTAGATATAAGATCATTCACCTCAGAACGCGTTACTTGCCCTACAACACCTTTTATACTGGAATCAGCCTTTACCTCACTCATAGACCCGCTGGTCGGATTATAGATGCCTGTTGTGACCCTTCTGTAAGTTATGCCACCGCCAAGTTTACTAATTGTCTTTGAGGCAGCTTTTCTAAGTGATGATGCTAAACCCATTAGAGCCTGTAAGCAATAACTGTACCGCTAGTTAATGTAATGCTAGTAATTACACCTTCGATAGCGCAGTTAGACTTAAATTCAATACTTGTGAGATCGCCAGTTATATTTTCTGCAACTAAAGTTGCTATTTCAGAATCCTTAAGCGCTTTGATACAGCCAAATCGGCCTGTAACTGTGCTTGTGTCGTTGATAATAACTGCAGCTGGATAGTAGCTCATAATTAACTCCTTTTGATAGATACGTTTGCGGGTCCACTATATCTGAGGCCTGTAAAATAGCGCTCAAACAGTGGTGGTACTCGATCTGCACCGACAGCACCATAGAAATTAGGTGTTGCTTCTAAGTTACCAATCTTTATATTTTTATAGTCCTCTAGACCTGATAATCCTAAGCCATCTTTATTATTATTCAAATAAACCGCTAATATTGCTTGTGCTTCTTTTACCTCTGGTGGTATTTCTGTTTCTGTATAGTAATCAGTTGTAATACGATATGGAAAACCGCTTGTATAAGTGCTGGTAAATGTGTCTGGCTTTCTGACTCCTTGTCTTGGCCATTGAAGTGCTTGGTCTTGTTTTGCTTTTGCACCGATAAATCTTTCTCTGTCTATTCTTTTTGTAGCTGTAACTAAAGCTCTATTTTTTTGGTCTGTTGTAGCGCTAGACCATGCAACAACGTCATCATCTTCTACAAGACCATCAATAATGGCTTGTGCAGCAGCTAGAGTCTGATAACTATTTGCTGTTGCGCTTGATACTGTTTCGACTATTGTGATCGCCATTTACTTTAGTTCGTTTAATTTTTTTAGTTTTAATGGGAACAGAGGCCACTTTTGCAGCCTCTTGTTCTCTTTTACGTTTAAACGCAAATATTCCCATTAACCAGCCTTGAAAATCATAAAGTTCAAGACAATAGCTTCTCCAGCACTACTGCCAGATACGTTACCAACGGAAATCTTAAAAGAGCCATCAGCAATAGTATTAGCTTGTACGACATAAGTTCCAGCTGTTCCAGCAGAACCATGATTAACTAAAACTACGTCACCAGCACTAACCTTTGAGTTAGTAACAGTAAAAGTAACTTCAGCTGCAGCAGCTAATTGGGCAGCGTGCATTGTGATCGCGCCAGCAACATTATTTAATGTCACACCAGTAGCTTTACTGGTTGCTTGAGTCACAGAACCTGTTTGTGCTGTTACAACTCCGAGTGCAGAGCCTGCAGCAGCTTCAAATAAACTTGGCATAATAAATTACCTCAGTTAATCCATAGTAGAAACGTTGGTTGCCCTAACGATTCCTATGTTCTTAGTTTCGTAAACCTTCGACCAGTTGCTTACAGTTTCTAATTGAGTTGGTGTTGGGTTTGTTGTAGTAACAGCCCACTTAGAACCAACAGGGTGGTAGCAATAATGCAAGTCAATAGACATAGCATCTGACTTTGCAAGAATATCTCTATCTGTCTCTGTCTGTAGCCCTGCTTGCTCACCACTTGCTACAGCACCAGCTGTAAAGAAGTAAGTAGAGTATTCAGTGCTAGAGCCTGAACCAGTTTTTGCTACGTCATCAGAAACGATAACGCGTAAACCGCAATATGTAGGAACAGTATCATTACCACCGCCATAAGCTGGTGTAATTGTACCGCCTGACGCAGTAGCTGAACCGCCATTGCCATCTGAGGCAAGAACATAGTCAACTAACTTGCGCTCTACCAAGTCATAATATACAGCGCTATGCATACAAACAGCTGTTAGCTTGTCTCCCTGATCCCCAAGAAGTGATTTAGCTTTTGCAACGTGTCTTGGGCTAAGAACTGTTGGTGTATCTCCTGAACCACCATCTATTGTTAGACCAAAGAATGCAGCGTTAGAGTCAGTTGTATTAACTGAGCCAAAAACACCAGATAAACATGAAAGTAAATCTTTCTGTCTTTGGTTAGCAATGTATGCACCGATCTTTTGACCGATTGCAGCCATTGGATCTGAGCCTGCAGCTAGTGCAGCTAAATCTCTAGATTCAAATGCTCGACCTCTATGTAGGATTACTCCAACTTGCTTGTCAGTTGTAATCTTTGATGGAGTTAAAGAACTGGAATCAGATAAAACCTCAAAGTTCCCTGTTAAGTTTGCAGAGAAGAAAGGTACGTTGATGAGATCACCACCCTCAGTAGCATTTAGTTCTGCCATAGGTTGAACAACACCACTTGCAAGAAATGAATCTCTCAATGTGGTTTGTTCTATGACGTATGGTGTAAATACCTCTGGGATAATCACATCACTCCTGAGAGTGGCCATGAAAAAAAACCTTTTTGATAATGTTTACAATATTGCGGGCGCAGCCCTACAGACCTTAGCGCAGCCAAGACCTAGTTACAGTTTATAATAACCAGAAAACTAAAAAATAAACAACTATTTTTTTGCTTGTGCCTTTAATTGATCGTATAGAGATCTGTTAGTTCTGTATAATCTCATTTGTTCTGTAAGATTTCCACCATTCTCAAATGGGTTTTTATCCATACCTATAGGCATACTTCCAGATGTTTTTCTAGCAACTGGTGCGCCTGAACCTCTAGCAGAATCTGATTTCTTCAACCAGTCTGGCAAGCTCTCAGCCCATTTAGCAACTGGTGTTTCTTCGTAACCATCGACAACAACAACTGTGCCATCTTCTTTTCTTTTTATTTGTTCAGGACTTAGTTTAGTTTTTAAGACCATGTCAGGGTCGTGAACTATTTCTGCTAATGCTGAGACAGTTGGTGTAATTAATTCTAGTTCTTTAATGCGTGATTCTAATTTTTTAATCTGTTCATCTTTTGTTGCACTTGCGTCTCTAAACTGTTGATCTCTAGCCTGTAGCGCTTCAGCATATTTACCTTTAGCTTCTAATTCAGCTTGTTCTGCTTTTTGTTTAAACTCTAGAAGTTTTTGTACATCTGTGCCGTCTGGCATTGATTGTAATGTTTGCTCTAGCTGTTGATACTTTTTCTTTTCGTCTAGTAGCTGTTTGTTTTTCGCGTCCATTGATTGAACACGGCTTTCTAGAGCCTTAATTTGATTTAAAAGCTCATCATTGTTAGCAGTTGGCGCAGCCTCTTGCTTTTGTTCTTCAGACATACCCGCAAGGTAAATTTAATACTATACTAGCTTACCATTTTACTTTGTCAGCCCAATATGCTGCACTCATCTTTCCTTTAGCTATATGTTTACCCATTCTTGCCTTAAATTTTTTTTGTCTATCTTTACCTTTTTTTGTTTTTGGATTTGCACCTGCACCGCTTACACCTTGTTGACCAAATCTAATAAGTTTTACTTGACTACCTTCTTTGGCTAATACGACATGAGAACTTGTAGGGTGTTTACTTGTTCTTTTAGGTATATTAGTTCCCTTAAGACCATATTTTTTTAGTTTATTCGCGATTTTCTCCTTTTCCGTCATTATTTTTTCTTTTTCTTAGGTTTCTTTGCAGTTTTTGCTGCTTCTCTAAACTGTGCTGCAGTTGGTGCGCCTTTCGCACCTTTCTTTCTCATTCTTTCATTACTACCAGCTGCAATACGTTTTCTTTTAGCGTGAATATTGGCATATAAGCCTGCGCCTTTCTTTTTTTTCTTCATTGTACTTGCTGTTCTAATTGTTTGATTAGTTTTGCTTTTGTTAGACGTCTATCTAACTCTAAGCCTATTGTACGACCATATTCTTCTAATTCAATCTTTGACATTGAACTAAATTTAGGTTTTGTAGGCATAGGACAGTTCACTGGCTCTGTTTTGCCAGTATTAAACTGATACATTACTTTTTGCCTCCCTTTTTCTTTTTCTTCTTTTTCTTTCCACCCATTTTATACATAGAAGCTGGCATAGGTTTCTCCGTTTTTTTTCAGTATAACCTAATTATCCAAAATATTTATTAAGCAGTTCAAAATCCTCGTCTTGCACTGCTGTAACGTACATTCCTTCTATTATGTTTTCAAATTTTTTTTTATTAGTTGCTGTAGCATCTTGCATCGCGTCAAAGATACGTTTCGGTACTGTTCTGTTTTTTGGAAACTTTTCAGAAAGTTCAAGTGCTTCAAATGGTGTCATAAATTTTTAAGAGACTGTTCTAAGGTTTCGTCTACCCATTTATACAGGCGTGGCGCTCTTTGTTGCAACCCTTCTGGATTAAAAACATACTGAACAAAAGATTCTGTAAATTGTTCAAGTGCGTTTTTACGACTATATTCAGTTGGATACGTCATGCCGCCTAACTTACGAAATTGCTGACCAAGACTAGCTGCACCAGATTGGTAGTGTATTTGGTGTCCCATTTCGTGTACAAATGTAACAAACCAATCCGCGTCTCCGTCTAATGGCGCTGAGTTAGACCAAACTTCTCTGATTCCTTGCTCTACACCTTGTCTGTATCTTTCATACCTAGTACCTTTAATTTTGCTGAACTTATAATTTGTTTCTAATGTCTCTTTAACACTTGCTCTAATATTTCTTGCAGCAATATTATTAATCTTTCTAGCATTAGTTTTTAATCTGGTATGCACCATTGCAGAGTTGAAGATCGTATAGCCGTGAGTATTTCCAGTAGCATTTCCAAATAAATAGTTATCTACTTTTCTTTTAAAACTTATAGGCTGACTGATTATGTCACCACCACGATTAAGATTTTCAATACAATCTTTGAATAAGTCTTTATGAGACCCAACTCTCATAGTGCCTTTACCATTCCATAGTTCTTGCCAATCTCTAGTATTTGCTGATATTTTTTTTGCTTCTAGTTTGTTATTAATAAAATCAAATCTTTTAACAACAGTATCATTAGAAGCTGCAAATGCTTTTAAATTTCGACCTTGTAAGAATCTCTCTCCTAACTCTCTTAAGCTACCTGTTTTTTCATTCTGCATATTGAATTGGTTTACTATTTTTCCTTTTTTCATAAAAGTTCTCATTTTCTTCACATTTATTGCAGTTAATCCGCCTAGTTTTTCTACGCTGTCGAGACTACTTTCTAAAAACTCCTGTATATTGCCTAATTTATTAGTTTTTAGCCATGTATCTACACCTTCAGTTGTCATAGTTGGTGATGTTATAGCAGTTCTAGTTTTCTTAGCTGTCGCAACTGCTGCTTCAACTGGTTTACCTGTAGGTGTTAATGGTATATTCTCAGGCTTACCATATCTAGCTTTGAGTTGAGTTAATGTAATTCGACTTCCATCAGCTCTAACAAACTTAGCCAGTGCTTGTCTTGGGTCGCCTTCCTTGCCAGCTAATCTTTGAAAATATCTAAATGCACCTTCATATTTGTTAGTGGCTTTGTTTAATTTGCCTCCTAATATTTGCGCTTGTACTTTATTAGGTTGTGCCATGAGCCATTCGCCATAGTTCATGCTGGCTGGCATCTTGACGCCTATCCCTGAAAAGTCTGATGGCCTTTGTCCAACACCTTTAGGCGGGTCAAAAGGCAAGTTGTCATAGTCGATTTCAGGAACGATAGTAGACCTACAATTAAAATGTTGTGGTGGTTTTGGTCCATCTTCGTAGGTAAATACCCTTCCATCTAAAGCGCTACAGACAGCAGACGTTCTACTATCTAGAGTTGCTACATATCTATATTTCTTGGTTACATTTCTATTAGCTTTATATACATTCAACGCTGCAGTGTTAGAAACTTGATTAATGCTAGTTCTAACTAGAGTTCTAACCTGATTGATAGGTGGAGTCGTTAATATTCCTCCTTTTTGTGCCATTTGTAAGATATTTGCAGTATCTTTGGCCTTGCTATTACCTAGCAATCTACGTGTTATTTGTGCGGTAGATTCTCCAACTAGCAAACCATCTTCTACGCTACTTCTGAATAATTGGACAGAGTTTTCAGCGATTCTGTTAAATGCTTGCTGCATTATATTTCCATTAGGCAAAGTAATATTTGCACCTAGTGCATCAGATAATGTTGTTTCTCCTAAAAATCTAGCTAGTTGCTGGCCTACGGCTCTAGATTTAATCTTTGTAGGGTCAATAGTTACAATACTTTCTGCAAACTTAGGGCTGATTTGGATTCCATTGATCTGTAAACTAGCCTTTGCAGCACTTGGCACTAATTTTTCTAATTGATTCTCTATAAAACCAGCTTCTACTTTCGCTAGTTCTTGCAACTCTCCAATAACGTGCTTATTGGCATACTTTTTCCAACCGCTAAGACTTCTTTCCATCTGCGCCACTATAGACCGCAATCTATTGGCTCTATACGAATCTCCTAGTCCTACTCTTTCTAATACAGCTATTTGTTGAACAGAATCAACACATATATCTACAAATCTACGCGCTATGTCTGTAGAAACCTTATTGCCGTATCTATTCAGGTCTAAGGCATTTCTGAATATTGCATCTGGCAAAGCCATCTATCATTCTTCCTCTTGCTCTTCTTCTGGCTCTGGTGTTTCTGCCTCCGTATCTATCAAACCGCCCATCTGAGTTGCTTCTATCTCTTCTTCAACGTCAAACTCATCTCCTAGTACTTCGCCTTGTGTTAATTGGTCTAGTAATGTTTTTTGTGTAATAGTGCCAGCTGTATAAAGTTGTAATAATGATTGGATTTCTTTCGGCTCTAATCTAGTGCTTAAGAAGTCTCTATTAACAAAACTACTGCCAATCTCAGTTGTACCAAGTAACTGCGCGTGAAATACTAGAGAGTTATCTATTAAATCTTGCATTTGTTGCGCAACCACCATCATTGTTGAGTCTCCTTGTGACCTATCTATTTTTTTAGCCTCTGCTGTCTCTGCACTTAGCTTTTGGCCTAGCACTGCAGCCAAACCTAATTCATTAATTTGTTTTTCTAGCTGTTCTAGCCTTTGAAACTGAGAATCAAACGATCTACCAGTTGGCTCGATATACTCTGCCCTGCCTTCTGCTGGAAAGGCTATTGCTTCATTTGGTCCAGCTGTAACCTCCTCAGAACTTTGCGGAAAGCCAAAAAAACCAAGCAAGGGAACTGCTGATATATGTAGCTGGTTATCTAAATCACTTTGTACTTGATACGCTTTGATGTTTAACTCTGCAATATCTTCTAGTGGCGGTCTAGATTCCATTAAAGTAAGCCTATTTGCATAAGCTACAGAAAAAGGTATCTCAGATAGTGTTGTTTCGCCTTCGTCTACTACGACAAACTTGCCATTATCGTTTTTTCTGTGGATTTCGTACCTACCTTGATATAGCACTCTTACTTGCGTTACTTCTTTTTCACCATAATCACCTTCAGGCTCGATTATTTTTTCTAGTAACCTTAACTGTGTAAATGTAGTCTTGCCATCTATTATTTCAGTTCTGTAGCCTAATATCTCTCTTGGAGTATAAGTAACCCAATATGGCCTACCGTTACCATCTTGCGGTACATCAACTAAAACTCCGACATGACCATAACGAATCATTTTACGTGCAGCCTCGTAAGTCCACACGTTGAGATCGTTACCCTGTAAGTCTACATCGAATAGCTGTTCTCTTTGCGCGTCGCCGACATCTTGCAGTTTTACTGGCTTTCTAGTCAGCATGCCTGCAAGCATTCTTTCTAATCTTTGAAAATAAGGTGGACAAGTGCTTCTAGCTAATCTGTTTTCATATGCATCGTCTTGTTCTCTAGGTTCTTGCGGTAAATATCTGCGATGTTTCATTCTTATCTCATACGTACCGCCAGCCAAGTCTTCAATCATTAGCCAGTGTGGTTCTTGATTAAACCAAGTCAAAGATGGGTCGTTAACGTCAGTTGTGTATCCTGTCCTTTCTCTGGTAAATTTTCTTCCGTAAGCGCTATACACAATAGAACTCCAATCTTTTAAACATAGTGTAATCCATTAATACAATCTAACACCAGTTCGTTTACCTGATCTTGCATAAAGTGGGTTAAACTCTCGCCATATCAGATAGCCTAGTGCGTCATTCATGTGGTCGTAGCCAGCTTCCTTATCTGGTTCTCCTTTTTCAGTATAACTCTGTAATTCGAGACACTCAATTAAGCGTTTGCAACTGGCATATATGTGTAGACGTACTTGTCCTTTTCCGTTACATAACAAACCCTGTACGGAAGAAACCCTGTCTCGTACTGGCGGGTTGCTTTTAGCGGAAAGATTCGAGTACCCATAGGTCTCGAGTATTTGTATGTCTGTCTTTGTGGCATTAGTACTTCGATTTCCTCCTGTAGCGTCTGGGTAAACGTAAACCCTACGATTAGGGTATCTACGCTGTATTTCCTGTGCAAGTGCGTCTGTATCGTGAGCTGACGCTATTTCATCAATCACTAACAGCTTTTCTCCTAGCTTTACTCCTATAATCGCACTCATATTGCCAATATTGAAGTCAACTCCTATTCTTAATGGCTCGTTACTAATATCTGGAATCGTATCTACAATGTTATCTTCTCTTACAAATCTGTCATAAACTTGTCCAGTTGTGAGGTTAGTAAACTCTCCGTTTAGATACGCTTGCAGCATACTAGGGTCGTAGTTAGCTTGCATTCGTTCTATAAAATCTTCTGGTAAGTGCGGATTATCTTGCGTTTTCATCTTAATTAACATTCTGTCGGTTCTTTCTTGCGCTGCTTCTGATCCAAAGGTATTCCACATCCATCTAAAACCCTCTGGTGTGCTTGCTGCGCAGAACTGCCTGACATTACCAGCTCTTAATCTTCCCAAAATCTTAGGAAATGCTCTATCGCACACAGATGGTGATACTGTGTCGATTTCATCTGCTAATACAAAGGCTAAGTTAAGACCGATTATTCTAGACCAGTTCTCAAAACTTCTACATAGTATCTTCGTATCGCCTTCAGGTAAATGCAATATGTATTCAGGTAGTGGGCTAGCACGGTGTGTATATGGAATCTCGTAATATTCTAAAAATTGCTCGAAATCATTCTGCCAAATATCTCTAATTAGTGGACCAGTTGGCTCCATAACTGCACCTGTAAAGCCTACATTCAAAGCTGCTAACTTAACACAAACTGCACATAACGCTCTAGTCTTGCCTGCACCATAACCAGCCGACAAGCCTAATATCTCTATATTGCTATTATCGAAAAACTGTTTTTGTGGTTCGTGTAGGTCGTTTCTTATTCTTTGTAGTAGTTCAGGTGTACTGATAGAAACACCACTACTGCCAGCTCTATCTAATACTGATCCTTCTCTAGTTAAGATGCTCATGTTGATATTTGTGCGATCTTAGCCATTGAGTTAATACAGCCTAATG
>VTLG01009939.1_pt1 | contig 15461 bp, 39 predicted proteins | sample 4694571 | NCBI WGS metagenome assembly VTLG01 (sample SAMN12604809, study PRJNA352737) | marine metagenome | biome: ENVO:00000447; feature: ENVO:00000209|ENVO:00000569|ENVO:01000036; material: ENVO:00002151; isolation source: viral sequences binned using virsorter ...
ATCAAATAGGTTACTTCTTGGTCTTGTCATGATACCATATCTGATAGCATCATAGATGTGATCTTCAGACTTAGTGTCCACATCCTCAGGATTATTTTTATCTAGAGGTAGTGAAGGAAGTTGAGCAATTGTATTGTAACAACTACTAAAGAAAACTATTCGAGGTTCTTCTGTAAAGTCATCTACCTGTAGTCTTCTGTGTAACTCGTTCTTACCTGATACACGAGATCCTTTTGATCTATCTGCTGGTCTAAATCGACAACCCTTCTGTATCATCTGCTCTGCAAGTGAAGGACCAGTATCACCTCTTTTGTGCCAAAGAGAACTGTCGAGAACACCGTATCTTATTTTCTCATCAGACTCAAGATCTAAGATCATATCTGCTAAGTCTGTAGCTAAAACTTTACTTACGTATAGTTCTCTATAAACAATAAGCTGTTCATCAGGAGCTACAGCAAACCATATAACAGCAGAGTAAGATCCGTATCCATAGTCTGCTGCTCTAAACCTAGGCCAGTTACTTGGGATATCATACGGATCTACTACATGTATCTTTCTACTGAACTCAGGGAAAGCTGCACCTTCATTAATATCCCAATCCCCTTCCAACAATTGTCTCCGTTGGTGCTCAGGCAGAGAGAGTAGGTTGGCTTCGTACATCCCATCATCAGACAGATAAGGATTATCAAACAAAGTCGCAGGGATAAACTTCCTCTTGAAAAGAGGCTCTCCCTCTCTAGTATGTCCTTTAGGCCAGCAGATTATTTCACCTTCGTTATCTGTAGCCCAAAATGCTTTATCAGGTTGACTAGGATCTATAAAGTATCTCTTAACCCACATGTGACCCGGACCACCCGGATTGCTTGTAGCTCTCATGTAGAGAGGTAACCCCGAAGATCTTGTAGTACGTAGACGTGACCTCATGTAGTTCCATGCGTAGTCTGTAGGCCACTGTGTTAATTCGTCAAAACCTATCCAGTTAAATGCTTGACCTTGGTATCTCATAACGTCATCGTCACGGTCAAGGTAAGACATCCAGAGAGTTGCACCACTGGGTGCTACCCAAGTCTTGTCTCGTTCCATAAACTTAATACCGGGAATAGCTCTTGGGTAAAGCTGTTTACTTACAGATATAAGTTCTCTTAGTTCTTCGGTTGACCTACGCACTAGAAGCATTCTAGCGTTGGGGTTATTCAGGTATCGGACTGGATCTGCTACTAGACTGTAGCTCTTACCGCCACCTGCAGCACCACCATATAATACTTCTTGTTCTGTAGCTGCTAGGAATGTTGTTTGAGGACCAGCATTAGGTTCAAAGATAACATCTCTAGGAACTTCTTCTACTTCATTCTGTTGAGGCTTCGGTGTCGATGGGAGCGTCTGACCATCCATCTCCAAAGATTCGCTTGGTTTCTCTACCACCAAGTCTTTGCTTTTCAATCTTCTCCGCTTTCCTTTGCGCTTCTTTGTACTTCCTAGCGTAGTTGCGGTAGTTTGAGGAAGCTCTCCTCCTTTTCTCTTCGATCCTGACACGTTTGTCTAACCCTACATGTGATATATATCTACCTGATTGATCTGATAACCACTTGGATACTTTTCTCAAACTATAATCCTGTAGAAATAATTTTGCTTTTTCTAAAAGTTCTAATTCTTCTGGGATGGGTATAAGTAAGTCAGGATCTTTATCATCCTGTTTGTACCCGAAAGGTACATGTCTTCCAACTCTGATGATAGGATACCACTCACCTTTTTCCCCTCTGAGTGGTACTTGCCAATCTACTTTGTCTGGATAGGTAGCCTCTGATGCTCTAGCTGTTTTAATCTTTGTCATCACTATCTTTAGATGGTAGGATAAACACTGGCTCTGAGGTTTTTACTTCTACCTTCTCTGTCTTTGTAAATCCTGCTCTATCTAAAAGATCTTTAGCTGCGAGCATCTTTTCTTTTACACCCAAGTCTGTTGGATCAGCCATCACACTATACATTGTATAAGCAGCTTTTGTAGAAGACTGGGATATAAACTTCTTAGTTAGTTCTACGATCTCATCTGTTAAAGGAGCTACAACCTGTGCTGTAGCTACACCATCGGAGTATCCTGCAAGCTTTTTAGCTTTGACAGGATCTCCTTTGGCTTCATCAAAAAGAACGTCTAAGAACTTTTGTTGTTTATCTGTTAGCTGTCTCGCCATAGATTCTTTCTCTTATTTCAGATCTACCAATACCTAGATCTCTAAGCTCACGCTCAGATAAATTTATAAGTGTATGATAGTCTGCTCTTCGCTGTTGTGACTTCTGTATAGCTTTTAGTATACGGTTACAATATTCTTTCCACATAAAAAATCTCCAGTTTCGTTTTTGTGCAAGCTGGCTAATAAACCAACTGGAGACTAGTTTTACACATATAGTTATAACATACTATAGATAATATTGCAACCCCGTTATGTCGGCTGGTAATACTCAGCACCTGACAGAGTTACTTGAAAGTCAGAACTACTTTCTTCAAATCCTATAATCTTATCACCTGCAGCTAGGGCTAGGTATGCACCACCCTGTACTACATTTTCATTTGTACTTGCTGCTAAACTAACTTCATCAACAATACTATGATAAGTAGTTGTAGCTAGTTCATACCACTGTATACTATACTTCTTTGCACTTGTAGCACCATTTGATACATGCAAAAAGGTGATGAGTGACACATGGTTATTAGGACATGTATACACTACATCACCACTAGCACCACCTGAGGTGGCTGATAAGTTCTTTGCTTTAGTAAAGTATTTAGCTGTAGCAGGGTTTGCCATTTACTTTAGTACTTTCCTTCTACACCAAACTTTTTCTTGTGTTGAGCAATAGTTTCTTCTTTATACCTAGTAGTATACTTATTACCTCTCCACATAAAGGTAGCGTTACCAGCATTTCTATTACGTCTAAAAGCTTTACCGAAAGACTCGTTAGTTACTGGACCTGTTGCTGGTGCAGTTTTTCTAGGTGGAGCCTTTTTAAGTGGTGGCTTTGTCTTCTTAGTCTTAGGTGTAGTTTTAGGTACAAACTTCCTATCTGTCTTCGTCTTAGGAGTGTTCCTTGGTTTTACAGTGCTCTTATCAATCTCTGGTCCACCCTCTAACGGTGCTGCTCTTAGAAGTGCAGGAGCAGAAGTTCTATTAGGGGGCGTTGATCTACCTGATACCCTAGGTGTAGAACCACCTCTACCTGATCCAATTAACTTAGCATTATCTCCTGGCCTTGACCTCACTGGGGCAGTTGTAGACACCTTAGGTTTAGCAGGTACTTTCGGTGTAGTTGTTTTTTTAGGAGTAGTAGTCTTACGTCCTACAGGTGGGTCTTTCCTAAGTTTAACATTCTTAGGAAGGTTATCTGACCTTTTCGGTGGTTTCTTAAGAGGCACTTTTACCTCTGGTACTTTAGGTGCAGGTGCTTTCTTTACGTTAGCACTTTTAGGTAGTTTATTCTTTGGTATTCTTTTACCACCTTGATTTATTAATTGTTCTGCAACTTTTTTAGAATTAGTTCCAAAAAAACTTCTTCCTATCTTAATAATTATTTTAAATGCGGCTCCTGCTGACATTTTACTTTCCTTTACTTATAAGTATTTTTAGGTCTAGCAATACCAGTGTTAAGTTCATTAGAAGACTTAACCATACCACCTACGTTATACATGGCTACCTTACCGCCTTTAGCGTATGCTTTCTTTTTCATTCCAGCACCACCTTTAGCGTAACCCTTTTTCTTCATCATGCCGCCTTTGTTCATCTTACCTTTGCCATCAGCAGCATAGAAAGGAACCATATCCCCTTCTTTATTTTTTACCATTTTAAGACCGCCAGCAGCATAACCTTTTTTCTTCATGCCACCCTTAGCCATACCTTTCTTTTTCATCATACCACCTTTCGATTTTTTTACAGGAATAATATCCCAAGAACCATATTTCTTATCCATTCTTTCTTCAAATTTTTCTAGATCAGCGAAGTGTTCATCACTTCCATCCTTTCTAGTCATACTCAATAACTTTTTGTATCTAGATAATTCGGATGCAGTTAACTTGCTCATTAGTTTTTCTCACTATAAATATTGTTAAAAACTCGTTGCGTATCCCATACATAGTCTACGTCTTCTTTAGAGTTGTACATATATTGATTAGGTTTAAAATCTGGAGCACCTTCTCCTGTTTCGAACCAAGCTGGGTGAGTTACTCTCACTCTGTTATTGGGTAACGCAACTATGTTACCTGTATAATTACCAGCGTCTAACAACTCTAATACGTGAGACTGTTTGTGTTGGGCTGGATCGTCAGCGACTTCACTGTCTGTGTAGTCTACTGTAAAATAATATTTAGCTGGATAGAACTCCCCATCTACTTTTGCTATCCAAGGGGCTGGAGTCGCTCTCTCCAGTTTGTAAACTGAGTGATAGTGCGACATACAATCCCAAGGCTGCGCCAAGTATGGTGGTAATTGCTGAGGCCATTCTTCCAACGGTGTATCTGCTACGAGTGCTACAAGAGGTAATCTAGCCCACATCGCACCACCATGTATATTGGGGCTATCACTATCATCAGACTCACAGCCTGTAAAAATAACTTGAAAGCTGAGAGTCCTGTTTGGCATAGTAGTGACACCAATGACCATGCAATGTAGGAACTCTCCATGATACTCTTCTAAATTTTTTGTGTACTCTCTTCTTACCCAAGCTTTAAAGTGAGGGATGCTACTTGTTAGATACGGCATTATGTTTCCTTCGCAACTCTGCTTTAGCTTGTTTAAATAGTTTTGCTATAGCAGTTTTCCCCATAACCTTAGCACGTTGCTCTGCCACTGTCAAGATTTGGATCTTCCTTGCGTAGGGTTTCTTAATTCTTTTTACTTTTGCTATAGTAGCTTTTGCATCAGCTATTGTAGCAAACTTTATTGATACAGTATCTTTAGGGTTTTCATCTGTGTATAGTCTTCGACCAGATCCTTTAGGTTTTTTTCCTGTACCTACTTTAGGATCTTTAGCTTTAGCCATTACTTTTTCTTTCTTGTAAGACCACCCTTAGCGGCTCTAAAAGATTTCGTTTTCTTTGCGATTTTCTTAGGTTGAGCCACATGCTGCTTACCTGCCTTAGTGCCTTTTCGCTTTGCTCTAGAAGTGGCTGCGTACTCACTAGCACTAAGAGACTTAATAGCCGCAGAAGGTAGGTAACGTTCACCAGTAGCCTTAGAGCCTTGCGTAGATGGCTTACCACTTTTAGTACGCCACTTCTGTTTTGTCCAAGACTTTAAACTCTTCTGCGATTTAGAGAGTGCCATTTAGCAGCAGTCACACTGAGGGTTACACTTCTTGTTTAAAAATGCACACCATAGTCTTTTAAGATATCTTCTCATGACGTGTAGCCTCCCCCTTTGGCTTTGTATTGCTTTGCAACCATTTGCGCTTTTCTCGCTGACCATTGTCCAGGTTTGCCACCTTTTGAACCTGCTTTAACTCTTGCGACCAAGTTTTTACGCATAGTCGGTTTGGTGTAGTTACCAGCAGCATTTACTGTGCTACCTCCTTTAGAAAGTCTTCTTGGTTTACTAGCTTTTTTCTTTACTGGCATTATAGACTCCAAGAATTAAAGTAATATACAATACTGTTAGGACTTGTGTTATGTTTCTCCATAGCACTCTTCCAGATCTTATACTTCTTTATAGCCTCTTCTTTAGACTTGTTAAACTCTTCATAAGCTTTGTCTATTTCTCCATAACGCATTTCATGAAGTTGTTTTTGTTTTTCTTCAATTTCTTTTTCTAGCTGTTCTTCTGTCATCTCATCTACCAATTAGAATTTAATTTTTGCGCCTACTGTAATATCACCAAACTCAAAATCAGCATCTGATGATACTTCTGTGTATGCTGTCATACCATTCCATACGTACTCAGCTTTCCAGTCCACTCCTGTAAAGATGTCACCATTGTTGATGTCTAACACATCTATAGTTGTTTCAGCAGAAAGAGAAGCACCGTACATACTTAAACCCATAGAAGGTGTGAAGTCTAGTTCCCATGTTTCTGTTCCTGTAGTGTAACTCATATCTGTTTCAGCAGATAGTGATAGACCGTAACCTAAGTCCATCGCTGATACTGATGTTGCTGTGGCTACAAGTGTAGCCGATAATAATAGTTTCTTCATTTTATTTCCTTATAAAGTTTCTCCGATTTCAAAACAGGCAGGTCTAGCAAAGAAACCTTGTGATTCCATTATGTCTACACCCATAGCTGTTTCTTCTTTACATGCTTCTTCTGTTGCAAATAAAACATCATTTTTTGCATACACAATACACGAATGAGCGTATGGTGTACCACAAGCTAATACTATTGCTAACCACATTACCATTTAACCTTATGTGACCAGTACCTAGCACTTAGTTTACTTGGGCTAGAGTCCTGTGCGTTATGTCTTGCATAGTAACTTTTCTTACGTGCTTTATCTTTTGCTGACTTAGGATTCTTACCTGCGCCACTTACACCTTGCTGACCAAAACGAATAAACTTATATGTGTTACCTTCCTTCGCCATCACACAGTGTGACTTGGTAGGATGACTAGGAGTACGCTTGGGTTTGTTTACACCCTTAAGCCCTTCCTTCTTCATCTTAGTTTTTACTCGTTCAGGTATAGACATAGTTACCTACTCAATTATAAAAAAGGATTGTATCAGAAAAATTTATCTGTGTCAACCAATCAATTCGAAATGTGGTCCATCCATGAACGGTCTACGTCCTTGAGATCTACGTAGGTCAATGTAAGCATTCATAGCTTCTTCCATTGAACCTTCCCATTTACGAATATCCATTGGGTAAGGCATTTCTGGTGTACCCCATGCTGCTCCCCAACAAATAGGAACGCCTACCTGTATAGCTGCCTGTTTCATAGCATCAGCTATATCATCATAAACATTTAGTTCCCAGCAAGCACGTCCATTGACGTATGCCATAAGGTCTACAGCTTTACCTTCTAGGTGTTTAGACTTCATGGTTTGACTAGCACCAGAAGCTACTAACTCCTTCTGCTGTTCGACAGTTCTCATACCTTGGATAACTCCGAAGTCGATTTTATCGCTTAGAGTGATAGCCATTTTGACTACTGCCTGTAGGCTATCATCTACACCCTCTAGTTTGTCTAAACTGCGTCTACTTAATTTAAATGCCATTACTTCTTCCTATTGTCTACAGTTGATAATACCATACCGCCTTTGCGATAGTCCATACTTCCTGTTCGTTTCTTTGAGCTATAGCCACCTTTACTTTGCCTTGTAGGTTTTTTTCTTTTATCTTGTATATACTGTTTGTATAATTCAGGAAAAGATTCTTTTGCTTTTTTGAAATCTTTATTATCTATCATTCTATCAAAAGCACGTTGGGATGGAGAACCAAACCCTATAGAAATTAAAAAGCTTTGTACAGCACTTTTAGGTTTCTTATCTTTCTTTGCCATGATTACTTCCCAAAAAACTTTGTTGCTGATCTTACACCAAAACTAGCAGCTACAATTACTCCAAGTGTGTACTGATACCACTGAGGCATAGTCTCAAGTGCAGTAAATCCATTTGCTACTATCTCTCTACCCCAGTCACCTGTAAACACGAGCACAAGCGGTATCGAAAACAAAATAGTCAGCCACTCGTCTTTCCACGAAGACTGGCTACCTTGTGCCATAATCTTTTCCCAGTCTGCCTCACTGGTTGCACGAGACAACATAATTTGCGCTTCAGCTTCAGCCTTTGCAACCTTTGCTTTAGTCTCTGCAGCTTTTGTTTCAACTTTTCCATTTAACCATGTTCCTGCTAAACTTGCTATAGGTCCAATTAAACCTTGTATCATTTCTTATTCCCCATTGCAGTAAACCCAAAGTATGCACCAACCAGTGCAGATACTGATACAACGTAGATGTTAGCTATATCTGCTATTAACATAGCTGCTGTATCCATCTTGAGTAGTGTACATAGAAAGATACCCATAGGGTATAATACCATTCCAGATAAAGCAAACCAAGTCATGTTGCGTTGGGCATCACGCTTCGCATCTTCATCTTCCATTTTTCTGCGCCTATCCTCTAAGTAGATAGCACGTTCTTCTGCGTCCAGTTTACCGTTCCCATCTAAGTCGTATTCTTCTACCATTATTCCCAATCTCTTTTTCTGTCAGGGTCTAACACATCGTATCTACTTATCATACCCTCTAGAAACATAGCTCTTTCCATTCTATCAAGGGATACCCATTTACCTGAATGCTGGTGGTATGCCTCTCTAGCGTAGAAGACTGAACTGTGAGGGATGTGAACTCTTCGTAGAACTCTTTCGTTACCATTAGCTAAAGCTCGATAGAACTCTTCTAGAACTTTGTCTGACTGGTAGTATTTTACTTTTCTTGCCATTGGAATTAATCAATGCACCACTAGTTTTATCTATTAGCTTGCATCTGTCAATAGATAAATGCAGAACTAAAATTATTATTTTACTTTAAATGAGATATATCTGTAATACTATTAGTAATAACTAGTAGTATTATAAGTATTATAAGTATAAAAAGTAATAGACTACTAGTAATAGCTAATAGTATTACTTATAAGTATTACCTATTAGTAATACTAACAGTATAATTATAGTTGATACACGCACTTTTGTCAAGCAGTATGTTTGTAACAAAGTGTTACAGAATGTTTCATCTATTTGTACCCCGGACTTCTCCCAGGAACAACCCGGGTAAGAGTGTAAACTTATATGTACATAAGTGGTTAACAAACTGAAATTCCTAATCTCTGTCATTCTGTGTATACATATACTGCGTACCCCCCGGTGGCGCATGCCCGCCAGGAACAAAACGTGAACATCCGCTAGAACAAAAACAGAACAGAAACAAATAGTTATAGCAAGTAGTTTAACCTTAAACAATTCTGGTAGAAAAGTAGTTTAACGTTAAACTATCTGTTTTACTTTTGGTTTAACATTAAACTAAATTCGTTTGGCTCTAAGTTTTTACAAAATGTGATCACAAATACTAAAAGCAACTATAAAAACTTGTATTACTTGTGATCACAAACAGTAAAAAGAACAAACAGTGAACTTCCTGGAAATTAGAACATTAGTAGAACAAAAGGTGAAATAGCTCTGAGAGCCGTTTTAAGCCGTTTCTAGAGGGGTTTTACAGTTTAGTAATGTCTAGATCATAAAAGAGCCTTAACCCTCAAAATCGTTTCAAGTGTGTCAAACTGTCACAGTTAGTAAAAAAATTTAGTGTTACCCCTTGAAATTAATTTTATATTTATAATGTATTAACCAAACGCAACCAAAAGGATTTTACATTATGAAAAAGTACTTCACATTAGCAATCTTTGATAATGAGACTAAAAAGTTTCATGCTGAATTTGGTGATTATGATAGACAAACTGTAAGGGATGAAGCAGAATTTACTTATTATTATACGCCTAAAAAACATATGAAAATCTTGACTAGTGGTGATAGTCAAAAAGATATTAATGAAGTAATAGCAAGCTTAAATGAGGGTTTAAAATAATGGAAAAAATGACAGTTAAACAAGCAGTTGAACAATCGGGAAAAGTTTCACTAGGCAATACCAAAATGCCAAGTACAACTTTTGCTATTAGTGCTAAGGCTTGCAAGGTAGGCTCTAAGCTAGAAAAAATAGAAGGTAGTACTTGCTCTAAATGCTATGCTCTTAAGCTTCAAAAGCTTAGGCCTTCCGTTGATAAAGGTTGGACAAACAATTTGCTTAAAGCTGAAAAGCTAATTGCAGATAATCCTATGCTATGGGCTAAGCAAATGAAATTTCAAATTGAACGTGGTTGTAAAAAGCTAGGGGTTTATTTTCATAGGTGGTTTGATAGCGGTGATTTACAGTCTATTGAAATGTTACACGCTATTGTATTGACTGCTCAAATAACCCCACAAATTAAGCATTGGTTACCGACTAGGGAAGCAAAGATAGTTAAAGACTATAGGAAGCAATATGGCTTAGAGCCTAGTAACCTAGTGATTAGGGTTAGTGCTACTATGATCGGAGATAAGCCCATAACAGGCCATAAGAACACGTCCACAGTACATAGAAAAGGTGAAACGATACATGGCAAAGAATGCTTAGCGTATCGCACTAATAAAGACTTTGAAGTAATAGCTGAGAAAGTCTTTAAGAATATGACTAGAGATCAAAAGAAAACTCAAGACTTTGGACATTGTGGAAATTGTAGGGCCTGTTGGTCTAATGATGTAGAAAATATTTCCTATCCCTTACACTAGGGGTAGGACTAACTAGGGATAAGTATATGTATTTATTAGAGACTTTTTTAATCACATTTATTTTGATGGTGGTACTTGTAATTCTAGTTTTAATGCTTACGTACTTAATAGAACAACAATAACACTTGCTATAAGGAGTAACACAACATGGCAAAAAAATTTCAAATCGAATTAACCAAACCTGAGGTGGAAGAAATCCATACAATAGTAGACACTGAAATATTTGAATACATGATAGAGCAAGATCGAGATGATCATATACTTGTATCAATTAGAGACAAAATGGCTAAGGCCTTAGATGACTATCAAAACGAGGGTATAGAACAATGAGAACTTATTCTTTAAGAGACATGGCTTTTTCTGAAATTAGAAAAGCTATTAGTGATAATGGAAAATTAGTATACCATATTGAAGAAACAATAGGTGGACATGGAATAATACAAGAGTTTGACACTTATAAAGAAGCTGAAGAGTACCTAGCTTACTTGAAAGAGTTAGACACTAAAGGATACGCAACTCTTTATAAAGGACAAGCACAATGACTGATAATAACAAATACGTAATTAGTCTTTACGACTATACAGGGGAAGCCTTAAGGCCTTGGGCTAAGGCAGGTTATAAATGCATGGCTTATGATATACAGCACAGCAAAAACCCTGTAACTATAGACTACACTAGTAACAGTGAAATATTTGGTAGCGGTGGCAGTATTACCTATTGCAAAGCTGACTTGCACGACAAGGCTACACTTGACCATTTACTGATGGTGTATAGGCGTAAACAGGTTGTTTTTGGTATGGCCTTCCCTGTATGTACTGACCTTGCAGTGAGCGGTGCGGCACACTTCAAGCGCAAGGCTAAGGCTAACCCAAAGTTTCAATGGGAAGCCACAAGGCACGCTGTAAGGTGCTCTTATCTATTCGAGCATTTAGAGATACCATACTTTATAGAAAACCCTGTTAGCGTATTGTCTACACTATGGCGCAAACCTAATCATAGCTTTCATCCTTGGCATTATGGCGGCTACATATCAGACAATGAAGCTGAGCATCCCAAATGGCCTGAATACATAGCACCAAGGGATGCTTACCCTAAAAAGACTTGCCTTTGGACTGGTGGTAATTTCCGAATGCCTATTAAGCTTCCTGTTAAACCTGAGGACGGACACAGTAGGCAACACCTTAAGCTAGGTGGTAAGTCTATGAAGACTAAAAACATACGTAGCGCAACGCCTAGAGGCTTTGCCAAGGCTGTATGGCAAGCTAATGATCCTGTCATATGGCAATACTCAAACCTAGTAGCATAAAGGAGAACGACTAATGGAATACACAATAGAAGAATGCTTAGAGATGATCGAGTACTACAAAAAAGAACGTGCTGACATTATCAAAAAGTATGGTACTGGTATGCGTCCATCGTTTGTATCTGCTGACATAGCTAGTACTGATATGGGTATACTACACTGGCAATGTAAAGCTGAGGACTTAGGACACAAGTTCGAGGACTGAAAAAAAAATTGGTACTAGGGGTTGTAATACAATTTGTAGTACCCACATGATAATTAGATTTAACAAAAAGGAAAAATAAAATGACTGAATTTACTAGACAACAATTAAAAGATTTGCGTACTGAAATGCAAACTGTACTATTAGCACATGACTTTGGTGATACCATTAATTTAGAGATTGATAAAATCAATGTAGGTAACTGTAAATATTCTGGCGGTGAGGCTACGTATCAAGTTAAGTTCGTGCTCAAAGGTGGTAAAACTAGAGAACAACAAGACTTAGAGTACTACGCTAAGTTAGACGGTATCGACACAACTGCTATTGCCAAACTACAAGGTGAGGATATGAAAGTTATTGGCTACAAGTCTAGAGCTAGAAAGAATAAGTGGATACTACAGCGACTACGTGACGGTGCAGAGTTTGTTTGTAATGACCACGTAGCAAAACAATTCTTTAAGAAACGAGAGGAGATAACACAATGAGAAAGATCTGGTGTTTAGATAATAATATCTTGGATAAAGAAAACCAAACTTACAAGCATATGTACAATGTATTCTATACGTCCAAGAAGAAAGCAATCAAAGAAGCTGAGGATATCATTAAGTACTTGGACTTCGACACGCCAAAGATAAGAGATAGTGCTGGCAGTGTGACTGTAACACCTGCTAACAGCATGAACCGATACATTTGGATAACATCAAAAGAATTAAATTAGGAGTAACAAATATGCAAACTAGTGTAACTAAAAATCAATCACTTGGCTTCACTGATAATCAGTGGGGTCAACTGATCGAAGCCAATGGACTACTAATCATGTGGTTCCTTGAGTGGAACCAAAAGGATAAAGACAACCCATTATCTATCATGGATTTCTTTAAGCAATGTTATAATATGTCAGCAGGGTGCGATCCTTGGACTATGAAAGGTAAGGTATCACTTGATGGTAAGTATGTATCTGAGGGTGACGATGACCTTGAACCATACTTCATGATCGATACACCTGATGGTGTAGGATACATCTATCCCTATGCCTTTGTAGCACTGCCTAAGAAGTCAGGTGGTCACCACATAGTGAGGATGGACTGATGGAGATACAAGATGAACTACCACTTGACCATGAGCCTAGCTTTAATCACTGGGCTAAACTCAGGGCAACACAAGAGTTAAATGATGGGTGTTATACTAACTGGGATCATGCATATGAAATGGAGTGGCATTATCTGGATGCTGAATACAACTACGAAATAGTTAGACCATAGGAGGATAGACTAATGAAACAAGTACAGATAACTAACTCGACTGACTATGAGCAAAGTATGCCTCACATGATAGACAGAAGAGTAACAAGAATATATGATGTAGTAGTAAAGTATTCTGATGAAACAAAAGAAAGGATAACAGCAACGATAGGAAGTGAAAGTAGATACTGTGAAGACATACTCGATATGTTCGAAGAGACTAACCTTGAGTATGTACGAATAGAACCGTCAACATATTGGAAAACTAAACGTGACCCAAATCATGACGTATAAAAATAAATACATTGGTTATGGTAAGGATGGTAAGATCCTTATCATTTCCAGGGATAAGAAAATTGTTAAAGCATATTTAGAAAGTAAGGAGAAATACTAATGGAAATAATTATTGATTGTGACGACAAAGAACTTGCCAAAGCTATAGCTGATAAGCTATCTAAGGAAACAGGCGTAGCTAGAGATAAATTTAAGGAGAACACTGATGAAACTAAAAAGGATATGGACTGATGAATATTGATTATAAGTATTTACGATCACAGTACAACTGGCTTCTAACGATGCCCAACTCTGAGGAAAAAGAAGGGCTTATTAATTTGGTTGAAATACTTTTAAGTGAGGAGAACACTGATGAAACTGTACAAAAATAGTGATGGTGTATGGGCAGGTACACAACTGGACGCACGTAAGATGTGTGGTAAAGGATACTCGACAGTCGATGTGCCTGTGGACAAACCTGGATTGTTAAAATTTCTTAACTTAAATAAGGTAGGATCTTCCTATACTAGTAACGATAAGCAGCAAGAGGTTTCCGATGAAGGTGATCTCAACAAGAAAGCACTGGTCTACTTCTCATGGGGATACGATAAGCTATGTAGTGGGCAGTACGATGAGGGTAAAGAACTAATCAGGAAAGCTTTGATCTATAAGACCACACATGATATACACGAAGGAGAATAGATGGAAACATATGAACTAATTGCAATAGGAACTACCATAGCTTTTTGGATTGTAGTATACTTAATTTATAAGAGCACTTGAAATTAGAAAGGAGATTTCTACGTAATACTTCTAGTACTACTATAAGAATACTAATAGTCTTTTTATTCTTATAGAAAATAAAATACTAATAGTACTAGAAGTATTTACCAATAGTGATATAACTAGGGTGTCTCTGCATTTAATAAAAAGGAAAAGAAATGACTGAAGAAGAAACAAAGTACACAGAGTATGACTTCGAGGGAATTGAAACCGTTGAAGAATACTTTGATAGGTTTTGGAATAACAGAGAAGCACTAGAACATTTAGTAAATCTATTCCTTGATCAGGTGTATGACCTTCAAGAGTTTATTAGTGACAAAGGTTTTAAAGAAGAAGAATTTTTAGATTGGCAAAAGAAAAAGATGCAAGGATACTATCACTGATGGACGACTATAAGTACGTACAATTAATGATATCACCTGATGCTTTACGAAAGATAAAGCAGATACTGATAGCTAAGAAGATGGCTGACAAGATTGATACCCTTGATAACCAGTGGGGTAAGATCATTGATGGAATCCAGGATAGGAAAAATTCTATTACGATAGAGACTCAGAAAGACAAAGAGAAGGAAGGAAAGTAACATGATGTGGATATTAGTATGGATGCAGTTAGTCACTAGCCAAGGTGTTGAGTACTACCAGTTAGGTACGTTCACGAAAGACACTGACTGCAAAGAGGCATTAGCTAAAGCTGTAGTGCTAGTCAACACTAGCGCAGAGATGTTAGCTTGCTTAGAGGTGGATACAAGACAATGAACTGGTTAATACTAGTGACTTTAACTTTTGGTGATTCGTTTATTGTGTTTAACAAAGAGTTCGAACATGAGAATGCTTGCATTGAATATGTTAACAGCCCTGCCAATTATGACACGCTTGCTATCGAGATAATAGCAGTCGCAGGATTCAATGACCCAGTGACTGACATCATTTGTATTCCAGAGTATGAAGAATCAAAGGAAGGAATAGATGGATGAATAAAGACATCAGACCTATGGATGATTCAGAAAGAGACAGAGCGAGGGTAAGGAGTATAAAAAACCAAAGCAATTTAAAGTTTGACAAAGACATAGAAAAGTTGTATGAGGGTGATGATGATTGGGATAATTGGTGTGACGGAGATGCAACATGAACACAGCAGAAGACAAAAAGTTTGATATGGAGAGAGTAGCTTGCCCCTACAAAGATTGTGGAAGCTCTGATGGATTTTACTACAACACAGCAACCAAGTCAGGGTTCTGTCATGTGTGTGAAACCAAAACAGGAAAGGTAGGAAAGTATCCTAGACCTAACTTTAGAAATGATATAGCTGAGTGGGCAGAGGAGACTTACCCAGTGAATGCAATGAAACCACCAGTACATTTA
>VTLG01010674.1_pt1 | contig 15460 bp, 18 predicted proteins | sample 4694571 | NCBI WGS metagenome assembly VTLG01 (sample SAMN12604809, study PRJNA352737) | marine metagenome | biome: ENVO:00000447; feature: ENVO:00000209|ENVO:00000569|ENVO:01000036; material: ENVO:00002151; isolation source: viral sequences binned using virsorter ...
AGAATCTATAAGATCTACATAATTTGCTTCTGTAGGGATGTTTCCTGCTTGAAAATATGTTTTTAATATTGGTCTATTTTTTCTTGCCATTTTATTCTATTTGATTATTTTGTTCTATTTGTTGATAGCCTATACCTGTTGTTGCTGGTACTATATTTTGTTCTCCTGATTCTTCTCTTATTTCTTCTCTAGTTTTAAGTTTGTCAAAATTAGTTGTATATTCTACCCCAAAAGCTACTGTTGATTTACTAAAATGTTTTTTAGGTTTTGATGATAGTTTTGCACTCATAGCATCTGGTATTATATATCCTTGTAAATCTAAACCAAATTCTGTTTTTACTTTTCTATCTCCTCCTTGGATCATTTCTACACTATTTGAAAATGTATCTATTCTAGCCATAAATTTAAATCTTTCAGCATCCCCCCAATAAGAATCTGAAGCATAATTTATTGCTTCAACTATTTTATTCATTTCTGCAACATAAGCTGTCCATATTATAAAATTGTATTTTAATCTTACATAATCAGGTATAACTACATTATGGTATTCTTTTTGAGGTATTCTATTTTGTAATATTGAAAAATTATCATATTGGTTTCTTTTTGTATATTTAACCCCAAAAGTTTGATAAAGATTAGGATTATTAGCATCCATTTTTTTACCTAAATCTCTTCGTTTTACTACACTATTTCTTTTAAACATAATTATAGGAGTCTGTATTTTTCCTTCTTTATCTCTATAATATCCATCTCTTTGAACTGCTTTCCATCTTTCAGGATTTCCATAAATTAAAGGAACATCTATTCTTAAACCATTTTTAATAACAGTTGGTTTTATTATGTTTTTAAAATAAAAATCTATAGCTTCATCATGATCTTGTAAACCAATATATATGTCATTGGTATTATCATCATCTCTTCTAGTTATTTGTCCTCTATTAAAAGGCTTTTTACCTGCTGCACTTCTTTGTGGAGGGGTATTAGTAGGTACTAATCCTTCTACAGGGAATTTTTGTTCATCTGGGTTTTTAACATTACCTTTTCCAGAAGGTATTATAGGTTCAATTATATTATCTGCCTGTAGGTTTTCCCTTAGTCTAATATTTTTTCCTTGAGGAATTGGTCTTTGTATTTTATGTGATTCGTCTTGTGCCATTTTATCCTAATAAATTTGCTGTTCCATCTGTTATTTTTGTTGTTGATGGATATTTTCCTCCTCTTAAAGGTATTAAATTTAATTTTGTTATATCTGATATATGGGTCTGTAATATTATGGAATGACTATTACCAAAATCTGTAGCTCCTGTAGAGATAGCATAATCAGGATCTTTACCTAATATTAGTTGGTTTTCTACTCTTCCATTTACTTCATAAAAATTATTTCTAAAAAGTAATATGTCTCCTACTTCAGGTATTAAATTTATTGTTATAAGTTCATCTTTTAAAAATTTAAAATCGATATTTTGAGTAACATCAGGTCCAAAATCCTCAGTTGTCCATGTTTGGTCTTTTCTATCGATTAAACCTGCAATTCTTACGGGTTCATAATATACTTTACCAGCAGACTCTCCATAAACATTAGAAGTAGTACGTTCAATAACAAATTTATAATAACCAACTTCTGTTTGGATTATATCATTTATAAGTTCTTTACTTAAAGTATTAAAAAGTGATATGTCTCGTGATCCCCCAAATAATGTCATTATAGTCTTTTTAAAGTTTCCATTCTAAATTTAACGTTTTTTAACCCATCTACTCTCATATCAGATGTTTTTATGTTAGAAGTTAACATATCTTTTTTCATTTTTATAATATCTTGTTTTGGATTCCCCCTAGTAACAAATTTTAAATTTATTCTTGTATATTCAATTTTTTCTTTTTGAACATATTCTTCAGGAGTAATATTATTTACAATAGTTACTTTTTCTAAACCTCTAATTTGATCCAATATGTTTGTAATACCTATATCTCTATCAGACATAAGAGATGCCTGTACTTGGTAAGTGTTCATTATTTCTGAAATTACCGGTAATTTATGTACTATATTTTTTAATTTTATCATTAACCTATATAAATTGGATATGGTACTTTATAAAATGTTTTTTGAGTTAATTCAGCTTCTTGTTCTTGTCTTTCTAATTGTTTAACTCTTGTTGTTGATTCTAATAATGTTTTTAATTCTTCAATTAAATCTGCTTTTTCTTTTTGTGCTTCATTTAATAATCTATTAAAATCTAAAACTGTTGTATCACCAGGAATAGGTAAAGATTGGTATTTACCTCTTATACTTCCTAACATTTCTTTAGCTAAAGCTAATGCATATTTTCTAATCCATTGTTTACCTGGTTCGTTTATATATGCATAAGTAGGATTAGTATAAGGTACATTTGATACATCTGTTATTAAATTTGGTGATGTATTTTTAACAGGTGCGTTTGCTGTTGATCTTAAAACATATTCATAATGTAGAGTATAATCAATATTAGGGATAGGGAATAATTTTAAATATCTATTATTAGTTAATTCAAAATGATATGCTGATTTTCTAATTGAATCATTTAATTCGATTGCTTGTAATTTTAATACATCAAAATATATAGGCATTAACATAAAATTTACACCTGGAGAATAATTACCAAATCCAAACGTTTGCATTAAAGATTGAATTCCTGTACCTGTACCTGCATAAGGATCAAAATATCTACTAATAGCAGCAGGTGCTGAATGGTATATTCTTTTCATATAAACAGCTTCAGAACCACTAATAGAAGAAGATGTAGCTGATAATAAATCATATCTTTGTACTCCTCTTTTTACTAATAAAGAGCCTGATTCTAATTTATAATCTCCACCCCCTCCTTCTGCTTCATTACCATATTGGTCTGATATATTAATAGTGCCTCCTAAATTAGGAGAGATTAGCTGATTATTAAAATTAGATCCTGTTGTGTTTCCTTCTAAAGTGTGAAAATTATTTATTATTTGAAAATTATATACTTGAGCTCCATATTCATTAACCGCTTCTTCATGACAAGTATAAAAATTTACATCTTGTAATTCAACATCTACAAGAGGATATCCTAATCTTTTAGCACACCAATTTGCTACGAAATCAGATCCACTTATAAATTCTACATCAGAATCATAAAATCCAAAAGGAGTAGGACTAGTTACAGTTGCAAATGATGATGATCCGGGCCATATTGGTATTTTTGCCATTTTTTAGTTAAATTAGGTTATTCATATATAAATATGAAAAAATACTGAAAGATTAGTGGTAACCGTTTAATAATTCTAATAAATCATCAATAGCATCATGTCTATGAGAATCCTCTAATACGCATTTAAAAACATATTCAGAATTAATTAATTTTGCCATATCATGATATGCTGAATAGTTTTTGTCTTTTAGGTCTATTTGATAAGAATCTCCACAAAAAATCATTTTTGAATCTTTACCTAATCTACCAATAGCCATCGCTAATTGTGAACGTGTAAGATTTTGAAATTCGTCTACTATTACAACTGCATTATCAAATGTTCTTCCTCTAAAATGAGCTAAAGATACTAATTCTATTGATTCTTCTTTTTCCATTTTATCTAAAATAAGAGGTTTATTATATATTTTTCTCATATTAGAACGAATAGGTACCAACCAAGGTTCCATTTTTTCACGTTCTGAACCTGGTAAAAATCCATTATCTTCTGTAGATATTGTAGGTCTTGTGATTATTATTTTATTGTATTGTCTTTTAAAGAATTGGTCTAACGCAATTTGTACAGCTAATAATGTTTTACCACTACCTGCTTTTCCTACAATAAAATTAAAGGGATTTTTTAATATTTCTGTTTTTGCTCTCTTTTGTTCTTCTGAAAGAGATAATGAAAACCTTACTGCACCTTTTGGAGGGGTCTTTTTAACATTTTGTTTAGCCATGTATATAACGTTTGGTAATACATATAAAAAAAAGAGCCGCTGTTGCGGCTCTCTTTTAAATATGATTAAACTAAGTTATTAAACTTGGTCTAAATCTTGGATAAATACTTTACCATAGAAATCAGATCTTACCATTTTCTTAGCGTATCTAGTCATAATACCTTTTCTTGGTGTGAATGACACTGGATCGTACACTAGTGGAGTCATGATTAATGGAATGTATGGAGCAAATACAGCACCAGTTTCAAGGAATTGAGATCCTTTATAACCCATCAAGATTACATTTTCAACCATGTAAGGGTTTTTGTAAACTGTATATCTACTGTTTATTGCACCAACCTTTTGAACACCCATGTTATATTTGTCCTGATCTCCTGGAGAATCAGCTGCAAATCCTGGGATTGATTCTAAGACTGTAGAAACTTTTGGTCCACATACTAACCAGTTAGCACCACCTCTAAGAGTCTTTTGGTGAATTAAGTTACTAACTTTTTGTAATTTAACACCTAAAGTTTGGAACCAAGACATTTTAGTGTAATATACACCTGATGCATTTTGTTCTGATGCCATAGTAACTGCGTTTGTTCCACCTGCTGTAGTGTTGTTTGATGGAGATGAAATTGATACATCTTGTGCAATTTTAGCACTCCAACCTTCAACTGTGTCAGCGTTTTTGATTAACATATCTAAGATTTCTAAGTCAATTTCCATTGAAATATACTCACTTAAGATAGAAGTTAATTCTGCTTCAGCGTCAATTGAGTGATAAGCATTCAAGTCTTGAGCGAACTCAGGCGTCCATTGTGCTTTCAATTTACGTGTTTTAGCAGCAACTGTGTCAGATCTCAATTGAACATTGATTTCTGGGATAGCAAGAGCTGATACTCCAGCTTGTCCACCTGTAGTGCCTGAAGTACTATCTTCAAAGTCACCTCTATCGTTCAAGTTATCTGGTGTTGTTGTATAAGTTACAGTACATCCTGTTCCTAATGTTTGACCTGCACTACCTAAAGTACCTGATACTACGAATTCAACATTAGATCCGTTGATTCTTGTGTATTGAGGTAATGTAGCTAATCCAGATACTGATAAATTCCATGCTCTAACTGCATCTGCGTCGTAATTTGACATTGAAGATAAAGGAACTGCAACTGTTCTAACGTGATGTAATTTTACAGCTGTACCTGCACCTGCATCAAACAATGAGTTTTCAGTAGCCATTGATTGTGAAAATTCAGTATCACCTTGTAAAATTCCTTGGAATACTGCTGATGATGAAGCCCATGCTGAGCCACCAATTGCAACATCCGTTATAAGGCTTGAAGTAGTTGAGTAAGCAAACTCACCCGCACCATAAAGACCTTTGTTAAATGCTCCGTCAGTTCTTGTAAGATCTGTAGAAGCACCATAAAGAGATTCATCAGCTGTTTTGTTTTGTGCTGTCTGACCATATTTAAAGTCAAGATAGAATATCAAACCTGCTGGTAAACTCATTGGTTGAACCGATACTAAGTCTTTAGCTACGATTTCACCAAATACTCTTCGTACTAATGGAAGAGCAACACCTGCCCAAGCTTCTCCTGCACCAGTCGTAATATTAGTATCTTGAGCGCCTACTCCTACGGAGCTAGCCTCATTTACTAATTGTTTCGCTTGGTTTTCAAGAAGAATGGCCATGTTGTTTTGTTCTGTAGAATTAGCAATTCCTTCTAATAGTCCTGATTTTTCCCACTTGCTAGATAATTTAGCAGCTTGGTTTTGCATCACACTATAAGGAGTTGCTCCTTCTAATAAATGATTTACGTTGTCCATTTTTTTTCTTTTTTTTTAAAAGATTATTGATTTATTTTAATGTTTGCTAGTTTTTTAAATCTAGCTACCATATCAGTAGATTCTGAAATTACTTCTTTTTTAGGTGCTGTAGATGTTCCTGCAGCTTTAGAAGCCATTCCTAAACCTTCTCTGATTGATTTTTTAGGAGCACGTTTATTTTCTTTCGAAATAGTAAACGTATCCTTAATTGTTTCGTAAATTAACTTAGCTTCTTTAATGTTTGTCGCATTATCTAACGTTTCAACAACACGTAGTTTTTGAGCGTTATCTAAATTGTTTGCTTTAAAGATTCTGTTAACATACAATAATTTAGAATTTAGAAGGTTAACTTCGTTAAGTTCAGATGTTTTAACTTCAAGAGCAGCTTTTGTTTCTTCGAGTTCTTTTTCTAAAGTCTCATACATACTTGCTTCTGCAGCTTGAGGCATAGCTCCTGCTTTTTCAAAATGTTTTTTAGCTAAAGCATCAATTTTATGAGCACCTTTCATAGCACCATCAAAATCTCTATCTGTTTTTTCAGCCCAATCTCTCATAGCTTGTACCCAATCCTCATAAGAATCATATAAAGATGCTGCAGGGTCTCCTAAATCACCTTTACGATTATCGAATGGGTTTGGTCTTGGGTTTGCACCCGCTCCAAATTCTTGACCTGTAACAGGGTTGATTTCATCTAATGATTCAACTTCTTCGTTAACTTCGTCTTCTTCGTTTTCGTCTAAATTATTAATTTCCTCAAGGAGAGCATCAAGATCAAATTCTTTTTCTTTTTCGTAAAGATTAGTTGATTTATAACCAACATTTTGAATGTCAGTTGCCTGAGCATTTACTTTTTCTTGATATCCTTCCTCTACTTCTTCTCCTTCATCGCCTTCAACTTCATCAATAGTGTCTTCACTACCTTCTTCAGTTTCGTCGATTGTTTCGTCGCCTTCAGCTTCTTCGCCTTCTTCGACGGTTTCGTCTGTAGCTTCTTCGCCTTCTTCTAATTCTAATTCGTTAAGAATTTCTTCCAAATCAATTTCCTCATCTAGATTTTCACCTTCATCCATAGTATCTTCTCCTTCTTCATCTTCATACATCCCTTTAGATACTCCAGTTGCATTAGTTTTACCTCTTGGGGTTCCACTGTAGTCTCTAGAATCTTGTTGGTCTATTTGACGTGATGTTCTTGTGTCTTCTTCTAAATCTTCTTCTTCATTTTCATTCAATTCTTCAGATAATTTAGCTGATAACATAGATTGAAGTTTTGGTGTGAAAGCTTCTTCTAGTGCGGCTTTTGCATTTGCAAGAGCAACTTCACGAACTGCTTTAGCGTCAGCGATAGCTTCTTTTAAAATGTCTTTTGCCATTTTCTTTCTGTTTTTTCTCTTTCGAGTCTCGTTAATAAATTGTACGGGAAATAAGGTTATTAGGAACCTTAATAGGGTTATAAATTGTCAGGGACGGCTTATTAGAAAGTCCGTATGTTCTGGGAATACATATAACAAAAAAATAGAAAACAAAAGAGGCGCCGAAGCGCCTCTCTTACAAAATATGTTTAAATTCTAAACTTATTTTTTCACAAAGAAGGACATTACTACTAGTAATACAACTAGTCCTGTAAAACCGCCTGTTCCAAATCCATTTACTAGACTTGTTAAGTTAGCGATTACGTCCATTCCGAAAACTGATCCGCCTGTTAAGACATACCATAGAATTGTTACTGGAAGTACAGCCATTAATACTGACCCTAATCCTGTAAAAAATCCTGTTATGTATTTAATTACATTTTCCATTTTCTTTTAATTTTTGGTTAATACTAAGTTTAAAATTTGTACGAAAGACCTAAGTTAAAAGAACCTTCTCTTTCACCATTTTCATCCTCTTTTAAACCCATACTGTAGTTGGGTTCAACGTTAAGTCCTTTCCAAACATTGTAAGAATATCCGACTCCAACTGTTAAGTTGTCCATCATATCTTCTGTTGGTGCTTGTACCGAAACATAAACGTTTTTGTTCCAGTTGTAACGGCCCCACAAATCATAAGAAGCATCACCTAGTGAATCTTCTCCTGCTTTGATCAAACCAACAGCACATTTATCGTTTACGTAGTATCCGATACCCATGTTGTCAGTTAAGCTAGTCATTTCCCATTCCGCTCCTTCCTCCGGTGCATTATAGGTAGTTACTACCATAAATTGTGCTGACGCGAAGATTGTAGTGAATGCAACTACAGCCATTGTTAAAATTAATTTCTTCATAATTTTTTGTTTTGGTTAATAATTAAGTTAATTGTGAAAACTAAAACAGCCGGAAAAAGCCATTTTATATTGGTGTACGTTTAGTACTTTATATTTTTTAATCTCTCATAGAGTTTAATTTGTTTTGTAACCTTTATTGTTTAATATACGTATGAAACTATTTTGGAGGAGCCACGTTTTTTCGTGGAAAATTTAAGAAAAATCACATTCACAAGTACCTGTGTTATCACAGATAATGTCGCGGATTATGTCATTTACGTTTGTATATTTGTATTCTGGTAATTGATTTTTACCCTCTTGTAATTCTGTTATTGCCCGTCCTGCTGGTTGCATCCAGGCACCATGTGTTGAAGGAGTAGAAACAAAATCAAAACATAATAATTCAAAATCATCTTGTACTTCTACAGTACCATTACCACTTTCTTGAACTGAACCCATTCCACGAGAACTAATACCCACAGTAATTCCATTTCTGAATAATTCTTTAAGTATATTACCTGCTGGAGTAGATAATATTTCAACTTCTCCATATACATCATCCCCCTTCATTTTTATTTTTGTAACGTTATGGGATACATTCTGTAAATTTATTACAGAGCTTTCTGGGTGGTCTAATTCTCCTAATGCTCTTCTTTCTTTTACAGGACCATCAACATATTTTTGAATTTCACGTAGTAAAATTTCTTTAGGATAAATTCTACCATTTTGATTTTTAGCTTCAGCTCTTTGGATAACTCCTTTAACTACTAAAGGTTTATTTTCGTTAATAGAAGCTTCTACTAATCTTTTATCTACACTAAATGGTCTGTATTCTGTTAAAAGCATATTATTTGTCTTCTTTATTTGTTCTTTTAAATGCGTTTTTTGTAGGATAAGCTATACCTTTTCCTGTTGTAACTACACCCCCACCTGTTACGCTTGTTTCGTCTAAATTTCCTTTATCAACTATATCCATTATACCTTTCATTAAATCATCAAAATAAGGTGAGCCTTTTGCATATTCTTTAGATATTTCTGGGTTAGATGGTGACATCCAACTAGCAAATGTATGATCAATATATTGTGCTATTTCATCTCTTAAATCGGAACCTGATACTGAGTCATCAGAACCCCCTACTGTTAATCCAGCTCTGCCTCCCCATGCTGCTGTTCCCGGAACATTTGATGGATTTATTTTAAATGCCGGATTATCAGCTTCAGCTAAACGTTTTTGTTTTGATTGCCAATCGTGTATGTTAAATGGTTTACTCATCTTTATAATTTTTTTTAACGTGTGTTTTAAATTTATTAAATATATCTTTAAGTTCTATAAACACATTATGTAATACTATATCATCTGGATTGTCTTCAGATAATTTTCGCATATCAATAGTTTCTGCTTCTAAATCTGCTACCATTCTTTCAAAAGAACGTTTATATACTACGTCAGATTTAACTGCTCCTGTTTCAGGATCTGCGGGGTAATGTCTTAAATAATAATCTTTTGCGCCTGTTTTTCCTTTATTTCCCCTAGCAGGATCTCCATCTTTTTTTAACTCACTAAAAGCAACTTCTTTTATATTATATATGTCAACAAGACTAACCATGTATTGTTTTTAACTCGTTTACTAATTCATAATAATTAAGTAAATTAATAACATTATCATCACTTACAGAAACATTTTTATTTAAAGGCTTAATTATATTCTTAGTCTCATTTAATTTAATAAATACTACTTTATCTTCAACTTTTTTAGAATATTTTGTAAGATCTTTTTTAACTTCTTTAATTTCTTGGTTGATATAAGATTTGAGAGCAGGGCTGTTAGTAACGCTGTTAACATATTCTTTTAATAATGTTTGTTGGTTTTCTTGTAAACCACTATATTTTTCGTTAAATTTTTCAAGTAAAACTTTGTATGTAAGTAATCTAGTATCTTTATCTTGATTATTATAATTTTCTAAAACAGTATCTTTTTTAGAATTATTTTCTATTTTTTCTGTAATATGTTCTAAAAGTGTTACTTTTGAATTAACTATTGATAAAGCTGTGGCTTCTTTATTTTCTAATAAATTAAAAATAGAAGCCATTACTTTATAATCTGTTATTTTTGCTTTAAAGAAATCATTTACATTATATGTATCTTTAATTTCTTTAATTAAGTTATATTTTTCACGTCTTAACTGACTTTTATTTAATCTTCCATGAGCTTCTAACAATGTATCAATTAACATTGTAGCTTGACTATCTTTATTATACTTTTGAGTAGCTAATGTATGGTATATTTTATATTCTTTTAATAATTCTGTTTTAGAATTAAAGTGTTTTTTTAAAAAATCTAAAGATTTTGGTTGATTCCCCGCAATTGTATCGGAAGTCAATTGTCGAGTAAGGAGTTCAAATAAAATTCCAGTATTTTTGTACTTAGAATGTTTTACTTTCATGTTTTTATAAATTCGAATTATCTATATATAAATATAGACCTATTCCTGAGGCTTGATATTTTTTTCCGATAAAAGTCCATTTTCATTTTCTTCTTTCAGTACTTCTTTTTTATTACGTATTTTTTGAAGAGATTTTTTTAAATTTTGTGCTTCAAGTGCTGGCATTTTAGTGGATATTGGAGCGGGTTTTGGAACTGATATGTCTGCTTTTTTCTTACCTAAAGGATCTCTACCAAAATTAGATTTCCAATCTCCATACTTAGTTGGATCTTCTAATGGACGTCCTGGTTCTTTTTAATCATATCCTGTTGGAACTTGAGCTGGTCCTACTGCTTTATCTCTTTTATTACCATATAATGAAGCCAAATCATGTGGGGTACCATATGATGTACCTGATTCTACTGGATCATTTCCTTCATTTTCAAGTTGAGATAACCTAAAAGCAGCCATAGCATCATCAACCATTGTATCTTTTTCTTGATTATATTGATCAGGTGATAAACCAAATACATTTTCATAAACCCAATCTTTACTAAATAGTTTACCATCTAACATATCTTTAGCAACTGTTGTTTTAGCAGTGTATAATTCGACTTTTTCTTGTTCATAAATAATTGATGGTGTAGTTAATTCTAATTTAAAATCAACTAATTTAGTATCATCAAATCCTTGAGAATATAAATGTACTAATGCAATTTTAGTTAATTCTGATTCTACAATTCTTTGAATACGTTCAACTGTTCTTGCGAATCTAACATCCATACCTGCTAATGTTGATTTACCTTCTACTCCTTCTTCATAACCTAAAAATGGTTTAGGTATTTTAAGAGCAGCCATCATTTTATGTTTTAAATATTCTATATCTTGAGTACCATCATAATCTAAGCCTTTAGTAGTTTCGATTTTAGTTGATGAATCATTTCCTCTTACAGGAACATAAAAATCTTCTGTCATATTTTGCATATTAAACTTAAGATTATAATCTCCTGTACTTTGGTCTATGAAAGGGACTTTTTTCATTTTGTTAACTGTTTCACTCATAAATTGTTCTACCTGTTCTGGAGGTATAGCTCCTACATTTACATAAAATACTCTTTTTTCAGGTGCTCTCATAATTCTATGAATTAACATTGCATCTTCCATTAACATTAATTGTTTAAATACTTTTCTAGATGGTTCAAGATAAGATCTACCATAAGGAAGATAATTAGAATCTGTAAGTAATCTAAAATGAGCTACTTCATAATTTTCTAAGCTAAACTGATCTCTTCTAATTGTATTAGTTGCACCTGAAGCTAAACCATTAGGATCCATTGTAAATCTAACATATGAAGGATTTTCAGGGTCTGTTCCTTCTTCTCTTACTACTTCATAAACAGATAAAGGAATAACATTAAAAACACCAAATTTTTCAGAAACTTCTAGTTTTAAATACATGTCTCCATATTTACACATATTCCTAATCCAAGTAGCTAAATTAAATTCAATATTTAAAACATCATAAAATAAATTATGTAATACTTTTCTTACACTTTCATCAGAAGAATTGATGGTTAAAATATCTCCATATTCATTTCTGTTTGTGGTTTCATCCGAAACTATATCTAAAGCTGCTGCGATAATTGGATCATGATCCATAGCTTCATAATCACTATAAAGCTGAAGTCGCATTGACTGATAATTAAGTGTTGGGTTATATTGTAATGATGATCCTACAGGTTTATGTAAACGTGTAAATCTATCGTAAAGTGAGTTTGTGGCTAGGTTTCCATATTTTTGGATCCTACCCGTATCCATAATTTTGAGTTGTTTTCCCCCAACGTTTCTAATGATTACATCACTTGAAAACAATCTTTGTAATCTTGAAAATAAACTAGTATCTGCCATTTTAATTGTTTTTAATACATATAATTATAAGAGCCAAGTCAAATCTTGTTGTCCATGTTCTCCTAAATCTTGAGTCCATCCTGCTTCTTTTTTATTTACTGCATTGCTACTATAAATAGTAGGTGCAACTCGTTGCCAGTTTTTTAATGTTGCTTTTGTTATATCAATTCCTTGTTGTGCAAATTTAAGTGCTGTGTCTCTAACATAACATCCTGTTGCTAAAGACATTACTAAATCATCATTATACCCTGTTTGGGCTTCTGCTCTTCCGTTTCTCCAAATAAAAGTTCTCATTTCTTCTAATGTTCTTTTTCCTTGGATAATAATTGATTTTTCTCTTAAATATGCGTCTAATTTTCCTATAGTTAAAGGTCTTGTTTTCATACTCATTGTAAAACCAGGAACCATTTTAGTAGGATCTATTGTATCATATCCTTTAGATAAAAAAGCATCTGCATTTGTTGCTGCGTCCCCTTTTGGTGAATAATATAAATTATTATAACCTTTATCAATTACTACTTGTATTGTATTCCATCCTATATTTGCATTTTCAATTACAAGTAATGCATTATTAAATTCGGTTGCCATAGCAACTAACATATGTCCAAATTCTTTTGTACTTATTTGACCTTTAAATTCACCTATTTGTTTAGATTCTTCTATATCAATAATATGAAAAGCTGAATAATCTAAAGAATCACCTCTAGCTACATCCGCTGTTATCATATATTGTCTTGTATAATCTGGATATTCCCAAATATGTAAACCTCCTTCTATACCCCTTCTTTCTATAGGTTCACATATATTTGTTTTTTCAACAAAATTCATTATTTCAGGCTCAAATACAGTATTACCTGAAGTTGTAAAATCACAATCACATTCTTGTGCTGCCATTCTTAGACCTAATTCATCATCTTGTTGTCTTCTCCATTCTTCATTTCTTTCAGGGTGTACTGTCCAAGGTAGTCTAATAGGTGTAAATCCATTTACCCCTTCTTCCGCCTTATTCCACATTCTATGAAAAAAGTTACCTGTTCCGTTTGGTGTAGATAATACAATTGCTTTACCCCCCGTTGATAATGTTTGTTGTGATGAACCCCAAATTTCTTCTATTCTATTTTCTTCAATAAAGGCAGCCTCATCTACAATTAGTAAAGAAATTGCTTCTGATCTACCAGCATCACTTGCTGCTGATACTGCTTTTACTTGTGAACCATTTTTAAGTCGAAGTGCTAATTTATTATTTTCTGTAAATCCAATTTGTAACCAAGAAGGTAAACTATCATACATAAATTTTACCTTTGTTACTAGGTTTTTGGCTGTGTCTTGTTTTGTTGCAACTACAAGTATTGCTTTATCTTTTTGAAAGATCATCATCCATAAAGAAATACCTGCAGATAAAGTTGAAATACCTAACTGTCTGGACTTAAGAATTATACTTCTATCTTTCTTATTTAATATATTTAATACTCCTTCTTGAAAAGGATACAAATTAAATTGTACACGGCCTCTAGTTGGGTGTTGAATCCAACAGTATTTTTTCATAAAGTATACAGGGTCCTTAGCACATTTAATGTACTCCTGCTTTATGATTTGTTTGATGTTTTGTTGAGCCATATTATATGTTATACATATTAAGCTAATGCATTTTTAACTTGTTCTACGCGTTCTTCAGTAGTACCTGATATTTTTATTACTTTTCCTGCCATTCCACCAAACATTCTTAATATAGAAGATATTTTGTTATGAACTTCTAATCTATAATCTTTATTTGTTTCTCTAACTCCATTATCTTCAATTGGTATAGAAATATCATCAATATGAAATATAATATCATATTCTCTTATAAGATGCCATAAAACCCCATTTAAATGGTCTTTTTCAGCCTTATTCATTGATTTAGATAAATCAGCAAAAGCCATTACATCTATAATGGTTCTATCAGTTATTATATTTTCTTGCATTAATTCAGCTGCTCTTTCGGAAGCAAAAACTAATTGTCCTTTTAATGTTGAATCTGTATTTAGAGGGATACCTAAATCTCTTAAATGTTCTGAACGTTCTGTTCTAAAATGGTAGTCTTTAAATTCTGGTAGTTCTTTTAAAGCATTTACTAGTGTAGTTTTTCCTACACTCATTGTTCCACAAAAACCTATTTTCATATATTAATGTCTTGTTGTTCCTTTCATTGAAGGGTTTTTATACCAAGGTAAACCCTCTTTACCTTTCATAATTTCATTCCAATTCTCATAATCAAATTGAATACCATTTAGATAATATTCTTTTTTTTTCTGTTCTTTATTTATTACTGCTGGTCCATCTTCGTTATGAAATACTGCTTTATTACCATAATCAATAACACGGGCTTGTGTTTTTGAACCATCTTCTTCTATTTTGTATACTTTTCTTATTTTGGTTTTTGGATTTAACCATTTATCCATATTGATTTTTTCTTTTTTCTCTGCTTTCATATTTGTAATTCTTTTAATTCTTTTTTAGCACCTTCAAGTGACCATCCATCTAACCTATTTCCTGATGCTATTTGTGCTTTTAAATATGTTATTCTTTGATTTTTTCTTTGTTTTTTTAATAATTGTTCTGCTACTAATGTACCTTGAGCTCCTGATACTGTTATACCTCTTGCTGATAATGCATCACCTACAAAATGAACATCAGGAAACCTAGTTAAACTTAAATTATCGTAATTTACTAATGGTTCTGGTGCTAAATATTTTACTTCAGGCATATAAATTCCCCAATCTTTACCTAATGTTGGAAATACTTTTTCCATATCATGAATAAAATCTTGAATGTAAATAGCATAATCCCCTATTGCATCGTATAATGGTTCCATATTATTTACTACTTCTGTTTCTACATAATCTCCCTCTGTTGTTTTTGAAGGTACTCTATGGCTTGGAGAAAAATAAGTTCCTTTACCATCTACTTGCATTTTCTTTACTGCTTCTCTTGCCCAGTCAAATGGTTTATCTATATTTTTAATTTCCATTAATATACCAAAATTAGTCATACCATTTTCGTATTTTTTGTCTTTTTTAGCATGACCATTATAACTTATATCTCCATAAGTGTGTTCAGCTGCTACATAAGCTGCATTATTGTTTGTACAAAATGATCTT
>VTLG01014209.1_pt1 | contig 15459 bp, 8 predicted proteins | sample 4694571 | NCBI WGS metagenome assembly VTLG01 (sample SAMN12604809, study PRJNA352737) | marine metagenome | biome: ENVO:00000447; feature: ENVO:00000209|ENVO:00000569|ENVO:01000036; material: ENVO:00002151; isolation source: viral sequences binned using virsorter ...
TTCCTAAGAAAACTAAAACTTTTACCATTCCTTTTCCAGTAGAAACATCTGTTCGTAAAGATTTAACTTCTCTTTTTAATTCATTTATACTATTTTGTATTGTCTGCATACGCTCTGCACACAGACGCTCATGGGCTGAAAGCCGTATACCTGTTGCTTGGTCTACAAGCTGTTTAGGTGATACAGATTTTTTTCTAGCCATTAGAAACTAACCGTTCCTGTACCTGCTGTAAATGATGTTACTTTATCACTACCAACTGTAGCTGTTGATGAAGTTAAACCTGCACTGATTGTTAAAGTTTTTGTATTTGGGTATCTAAGAATAACAATACCAGAGCCACCTGCTCCACCATTACCATTTCTTTGACCACCACCACCAGAACCAGTATTAGCTTGACCAGCCGCACCAGTACCAGCACCAGCTCCACCAGAACCAGCCGCACCATAAGAGCCGCCATTACCCCAGCCGCCTCCTCCTCCAGCGTAAGTTACAGATGAACCAGTTATATCAGATGCTAAACCAGCACCTCCATTACCTCCAGTTTGTCCAGAAGCCGAGCCTCCAGCTCCTCCAGCACCACCACCAGCACCAGAGCCACCAACTGATTGCACTCCACTTGAACCAGCACCACCAGAATTTCCTTGACCAGCAGTTCCAGCCGCACCAGCAGTTGCTCCCCAAGCAACACCTCCTCCACCAGAGCCACCAGTTCCACCATTATTAGATGTTGAACCAGAACCTCCACCACCTCCTATAGAAGTGAATGTAGAGAAAACAGAATTAGAACCATTGTTAGTTGAACCACTACCAGTTCCAACTCCACCAGCACCTACTGTAACTGTATAAGATGTGCCATGAGAAACAGAATAATTAGTAGCAGTGAGAAAACCTCCAGCTCCACCGCCACCTCCATTTTCAAAATTTCCATTATTCATACCACCACCACCGCCACCAGCGATAACTAAATATCTTAAATCAAAGTCGGCAGGAGATACAATCATGTTAAAATTTCTGTCTGTTGTGTTTGTTCCTGAAGTTGCTCGTAAAGTAAAATTGTGTGTTGTAGAAGAAGTAACATTTGTTGGGTCGCCAGTAATAGCACCAGTAGAAGAATTTAAACTAAAATTCTGACCAGATAAAACTGTTCCCCCAGTTTCAGAATAAGTAACAGTGTCACCCTCTGGGTCTGTTGCTGAAACTGTTGCGTGAGTACCAGTAGCGTCATCTTTAATGTTTGCTATATTACCACTTGCAGTAGACCAAACAGGTCTTGCGTCTATATTAAAAGCACTTGAAAGATTACCAACTAGTCCACCTGACGAAGTAACTGTAACTTTGAAAGGTTCTTTTGTAGCATCAATACTAGGAGTTACTCTTGCAGTAATTTGAGTAGAAGAATTAATTGTAACTGTAGGAGATGTAAATTCTGTATTATCGTTTCCAATAAATTTTACTATGTCTCCAGCTTGAAAATTTGAACCAGTAATAACTAAATCAAATCCGTCATCAATTTGTTTTTGAGTTATGTTAGATGTGTTAACAGAGCTAACTACTGGAGCAGTGTCTATAGAAATAAAACTAGTTGCGTTTCTTCCCTCAAATTTTCCAGTTGTAGAATTGTATCTAAATTGACCTGTTGTAGAGCCTCGTTGTGCTGTAGTACCAGAAGCTACTTTAGTACCCTCAGTACCAGTATCAGTTATGTTTACAAAACCTGTTCCTAAATTTGCTATTGTTCTATTTTTACTCATATTTTTTTACCTCGCTGTACATGGTATGTTGTTACTTCCTACTAATGGAGCTTCTGCAAATGCCATGTAAATATATGTTCCACCACTTGTATTTGCATATCCACCAGTATCTCTTATTTTAAAACCATTTGATAAATAATCTTGTTTATTACCTGAACCACCACCAAAATGACTTTCATTATTATTTAAATTTGCCGCTAATGTATGAGAAACAAAATTACCACCACCAGTATTATTTCTTTTATTATCTGATAATGCCCAGTTACCTGTTGTATTGATTTGTTTAATCATAAGCCAAGCAGGTTTAAATCCTGTATAAACAAATGTTCCATTAGTAGAACCATTACCAGTATAAGAACCAAACTTGCTAAAACCTGTTTTCTCTGCAAAACAGTAAGCTATAAAATTGTAATTACTACTTGATTGATTTGTTGGATTTGTACTTCCTAAAGTAAATACTGTTGAAGTTGGTGCTGTATCGTTCCAAGTTGTACTATCTGTTAAAACTGCTGAAGTTGAGTTTAATTCAAGATTTTTAGTACCAGAATTTGTTGCTAAACCTTGATGTAATACTTGCCAATTATGAACGCTTTCAATACATTTAACTATTATCATTTTAGGTACAGCACCTAAGTGATGTGGAATAGTATGACCTGCTGTGCCATTACCTTTGTATTTAATTATTGAAAAACCTGCTGTTGTATTAACTGAATATTGATAATCTTTTGCTGTACCAGAACCACCTGTTGTGCCAGAACCAGTTGTTCCTGCTTTCCAGTTCCATGCTACCTGACTTGCACTATTTTGACTAGCATTTGAGCCTTGAGAACCAGTTGTAAAACCATCACTATCAAAACTTGAAAATGGATAACCACTATCTACTACGGCAGTTGCATTAGTGTATAATGCACCACTTGATGCACCTCTTACAGCATCATGGAATTGTGCGTTATACGCTTCTGTTCTATTTTTTACCCAGACTAAATCAGGTTGAAATCCTACACCAGTAACAGCTTTTGCACCATCTCCTGCATTGCTATAAGTTACTGTATTAAAATAATCTGTAGATTTATTAATTGTTGTGTATGCCATATTATAAATTTAACCCCTTTGTTGATAATGCGGTATAACCGTTTGGAACATCATACTCAAAAATTCCATTATTACTTGCGTTAGTTCCTGCACTAGATACTGCTGTTGTTCCAAAATAACCATTACCAAAGTTATGATAATTCGTTACATATTGTGTTGAACCATAATCTCCACTTGCAGGAAAATAAACTCCATTAGTTGTACTTGAAACAGCATCTATTGAAATAGCACCTGTTCCTGTAGAACCAGATGTTGGTACTCCACTATTTTGCCATGTTCCATTTTTAGAAAAATATAATTTGGCATTATCTAAATCTACTGCAACTCCAATTATATCTCCTGCACTATAAGATGCACCATAAGAGGCACTAGAACCTTTAAAATATTTATGACCATTATCTGAATAATATGCATAATTAGCTGTACTTGACGAAGAACCTAAAAAAGCTGTATTACTGGTAGTTGGTCTGTCAGCTATTCCAATTAAATTATAATTCATACTATTATTAGAAGTAGCACCATATTTTACTTCCCAATAAAACTTACCAGATGTCATTCCTAATGTTCCTGTATTCCAAGTATAATTACTCTGGTTTGTTACAATAGTATTATTTCCATTACTAAATGTTGAACTAGCAATATTATTATCTAAAGGGTTCATAGTACAAAAAACATTACTTGGACAATCTTCTGTTTTTGTAAGTGTACCACTAACTGTAAAGTTATTACTTTGACCAGATTGGTCTGTAACTGAATTACCATCTTTTAAAATAAAGAAACCATTAGTTCCATAAGAAACACTTGGAGAAGTATTTATTTTCCATTGACCTGTAGTCGCATCTGTTGAACCAAATTCTGTAGGTGCATAAGAATAACCATCTGTAAAATGAATATGCGACATACAGCAATCTACTTTAGCACCACCTGCACCCTCTCTATTTATATAATTAGTATGTCCAGAGTAATTAAAATAACTATCCCAATTTGTATTAGTAGGATTACTTCTAGTAGCCATGCTTGTTTCTTGTACACCATTTACATAAAATCTTATTCTATCATCTGCTGTGCTTTGAGTTGTATCGTATCTAACAACAATATGATACCAAGCATTAGGGTCTCTAAAAACTCTATTTGTTTTTAATTCTCCTTGAACAGAACCACTCCAATAATCATAATACCTTAATGCACTTCCAGAAAAACTTACTGTGCTATAAGTACCATTACTTGCATCATTAGCACTAAAAAGATAACCATTTCCTGTATCATTTCTTTTAAGCCAACATGAAAAAGTCCAAGTTTTTCTGTTTCCAGTTGATGATATACTTCTTGATAAATAAGTAGCCATGATTAGTTAAATTGCCCTCCTCCTGTACTTCCGAAGCTAGAAGTTAAACTAAAACTTCTGTCTGCTGTCTGACCTTCGGCATCAGTTATTCTGATTGTAAAGTTATAAGTAGTAGGTGTCGTAGACGACCCACCAAAATCTGTTGTTGTTAATGCTCCTGTTGATGTATTTAAAGTTACATTCGCTGTAGTTAATACTGAAGTAGTTTCAGAGAAAGTAATAGCACTATCTGAAGACCCTGCGATTGTTGCTACTGTTCCGCTAAAGTTACCTGCAATTGTTCCTAAAGAACCTGCTGACGTACTAAATGATGGAGCAGTAGACGCAGTAATAATATTGTTTGTGCTTCTTCCTGCGTTACCATCAGGATTTTCAATTCTTACATAATAGTTTCCTGTAGCTAAAGTACAATTTACTGAAAGCGTTGTAGCGTTTGTAAATGATACTGTGTTTGCTCTTGTTACAGCACCAGTAGAACCATTAACAAAATCTACTTGTGGTATTGATACAAAATTTGTTCCTGTAATATTAATCGTTGTAGCTGTTGCAGGTGCTATTGTTTGTGAAACATTAGCTACTGTTGGTTTAGTTTCTTGTGCATCTACCCAAGATAATTGATTAGTTGCATTACCATTTGTAGCTAAAACTTGTCCATTTGTTCCTACTGAAGTAGGTAATACTAAAGTATAACTTTGACCTGCTGAATGTGCAGGTGATTTAATTTTAACTCCATGAGAATTTTGTGAACAATTTAATTGTATTTGACCATCTGCTGAAGAACCATCACCTTTTACTATTAATGTTGGTGAAGGTAATCTGTCATTATTAAGTGTGCCTGATGTTACGTTTGCGGCACTAAATGAAGCTAAATTAAATGTACCATAAGCTACGACTTGTAAAATATCATTAACAGAAGCACCACTAGCTAATACGATTGACGTACCAGTTGTTGCTGTAAAATCTGTAGTATCTAACTTAACACCATTTAAATAAATATCGGCAAAAGCTGTACCACCTGCGACATCATAAGTTAATGTGTTACCATTTGCATCTGCTCCACTAAATGTTGTTTGATTTGCGGTTGCAGTGTATTTAAACCTTTGGCTAGTCCCATTAACGGAGCTCCCTGCCAACGCATACGAGCTTCCATCAAACACTTTTAATTTATTTGCGGCAGTATCAAAGACCAAATCACCCACATCATTACTTGATGAGGGTACTCCTGCCTGTACTCTGTATCTTTCTGCAAAACTATTTACACCAGATAAATTTGTAGCAACAGAATTAACATTTGCAATAGCATTACCAACATTATTAACATTAGTGATTGCACCTGCTACAGTATTTATGTTTGTGCTGTTAGAATTTACAGCATTAATATTTGTTTCATTGTTTGCAACCGAAGTTACATTGCTAGAAATCCCTGCAACTGTAGTTATGTTAGATGATATTCCTGCTACTGTATTTACATTAGCAATACCAGTACCAACTGTATTAACATTTGCTATGTTAGTTGCAACTGTATCTATTTCAGATGTTGTTTCGTTTAAATCGTCTGCTACAGTTTCTACTTCTGAAACTGCTTCTGCTAAATCATTTGCTACTGCAATAACTTTTGCAATGTCTGTTGCTACAGTATTTACTGAAGTAATGTTAGTTGCAACTGTATTTATGTTTGTAGCATTACTATTTGTCGTAGTAATTGCTGACATATTACTATTAACAGTATTAATCGCCGCTATATTGCTATTAACATTGTTAAGAGTAGCTTTGTCTGTTGCTGATAACCAAGTGTTTTCTAAATAATTCTTTGTTGCCGCATCTTGTGCAGACGTAGGGTCAGCTACATTAGTTAATCTTTTGTTTTGTGTGTCCCATTGAAAATTAGTAGCATCAATCTTAATAACATCACCTGCATCATCAATCGCTTCCTGCGACATAAAGAACGCTTGGTCTGAATCTGTATCTAAATCTGACTCTGTTAATACTGAGCCTGACGCATAGTCTACAAGTTTAGTACCTTGTGATGTTCTTCGTCTAATTTCTATGGCTACGTTGTTTGCAGGTGCAGTATTAAACGTAACTGTCGTTCCTGCGGCATTTAAAGTAAAGGCTGTAGTAGCAACTCCTGCTAAAGTAACAGTCAAGTCTGCTGTACTTCTATAACTAAACGGTATAGAATACGCTGTTGTACTGCCGTTACCAGTATATCTTACAAAACTATTAGCCATTAAATTCCTTGATTTTAATTATTTTATCTAAAAGGGGTACTTTATTGTCCTAGTAATATATTTAGGGCACTATTAGCTTTTTCTACTTCATCTTTCTTAAAGTTTCCTCTCTTAACACGCTCTTCTACTATTTGTGGAAACTCTTTTAATATCATAGATTTAGCTACATTTTCTGCCGCATTTACATAATTTAATATTAGGTTCTGTCTCATATCTTCACCTAATACTTTATTATCAGGAAGACGGTATAATTGACTTTTTTTGTCCATTACTAATTTTTCTACTATTTCTTTTAATGTATACTCTTTACCATCTTCGTATCTAATTTTAACTACTCCTACAAGCTCTCTCATTCTATCGTAAGCTGTTTGACCAGTTTCTTTATTTTTAATATCTCTTAAATCTATACCTGATTTTCTATCTATCTTGTCAGGTGGTCTATAATCAAAATCTCTACCTTCAAAGAATTTAGATATTTCAGGATATTTAAACTCTGTCATAGCAAATGGTGAAGACCACAATCCTGACCTTTTACCAAGCCCAAATAACCAACCATTTTTTCTATTTATAACTTCACCAAACATGTTACGTCTTGGCATAATGCTATTTTTATCTACAATTTGTGGCATTAATACTTTTAATCTATCTGATAAAGTTAATAATTCTTTATGCTCGTCCATTTCTACTCTACTTAAATATCTTAATCCACCTGATAATGGAAAGAATTTGTATAATGTTCTTGCAAAGATAGAAGTACCAATTCTATCTGGTGCTCTACTTCTAGCAAAATCATCACTAAATAAAAAGTTTGCTGTTTCTATAATATTTTTAAGATAAAATTTAGATTGAATATTTCTAGTTAAACTAGCTACTACACCCATAGATAATTCTAACATAGTGTTTTCTGCTTCACTAGGTAAGTCTTCATTAGTTTCTAAATGTTTATTAATAACTTCAAACATGTCTGCCATAATTAAAAACGGCATCATAATTGGGTCAAGTCTGTTTACTGAAATATATCTACCATCATTAGTTTTATATGAGTATGGTTGCCAACCAGTTGTTTTTTCTCTTTCTAAATTTTCTTTGTAATCTCTTGAACCACCACTTGTAAATTTACCTGCTTTTACTGCAAAGAAAGCTGAAGTCCATAACGCCATACCCATTTGCATACGTGCATTAGCTTCAGCCGCCGCTTCAGGATTTAAGTATTTACCATCTTTACCTTTCATTAACGCATGTCTTACAGACACAATACTTTTTCTAATTAAAGGTAGTTGTTCAAAATTCCATTTTAACAAGTTAGCAGGTGTATTAATAAAGTGTAATCCTAATGCTCTAGCCCATTTATGTTTTGCTGTAAAACTTAATGTAGCACCTGTAACACCTTGTTCTGTTTTACCTGTTGCAGGATTTATAGAATATGCTGATTGTGTATATGTACCTTCTCTAGCATATTGTAATGGGTCATTAACTTCTAATCTACTAGACTCTAATAAACCTGCTCTAGCATTTATATCTGCTGTAGGTATAGCTTCACCAATACCTTTTTCGTATTCACTAGCTATTTCTTTAAATCTTTTTCTATAACCATCTTTATCTAATTTACTAAACAAAGGTAATGAACCTGTTTCATTTCTTATCTGTGCATGTATTTGTGCTGTTCTTCTAGCTTTATACATTATAGTTTTAAGAAATTCGTCACCTGCTGTTAAGAATCTCATAGGCATACTTGTTGCATAAGCAACAGGATTGACAACCATCTTCTGTAAACCTTTACCTACAAAACCTAATGGCTCAGTAAGTAACTCACCAGACGCATTAATAAATTGTTGTAGTTGTCCTTGACGCATAGCATTGTCAAATTTCATTTGTTTACTATCTATAATACCTCTACCTAAATAAAAACTTTTACCAAATTGTTTAAACGCATGAGCTATGTATACATATTGCATAATGTAAGTGTCCATTGCTTCTATTGCTAATGTACCTGCTCTTTGTCTATCTGTAATAGATAAGTTAGCCGCTCTAACTAACATAACTAATGGTTTCCATTGTGTTTGAACTAGACCTGACACTATGTTAATTATGTGTGTATCTGGTGAAGATAGTAAGTTATTGTTTATAAATTCATTAACTAAATCCCACTTACCAACTTTACGTGCATGTTGTAGTGCTAAGATAACTTGTTCATCATTATCTAATTTAGCTAATGTTTTATAAAATTCTTTTGGATTAGTTTCTTTGAGATTTTTTAATTTAGGGTCTTCAGGGTTAAGGACTAACTCTGCCGCTCTTTGTGCATCTTTGTTTATTTGTTGAAATCTTTGAGCTCTTGCTATGTTTTGAGTCATTTCTTTTTGATTGACTAATATATCATCAATCATTTTTCTTCTGACTTCTAATTCTTTTAATATTTTTCTTTCTTCTGTAGGTGTAATATTTTGTTTATGTAACTGATTAGACAATTTAATCATATCATCAGTTTGTTTAGCCATTAAATCACCATGAGCTAAAATTTCTGCATATAGTTGTTTATCTTTTTTAGCTCTTGATTTACCTAATTTAATAACTTCATCAGGATTTAAACCTAATATTCTAGCTTGTTCTTCTACTTCTTTTACAGTAACTACTTTCTTGTCAATAGTACCATCAGCTAATAATCTATCTGCTGTGTTTTTTAAATATATAGCTAATGATTTTGGATTGTATTTAGTGTAATTTAATTGTTCTTTAGGTGGTTTAGATGACCCATCAATTCTAGTGTTTCTTAATTTTTTAATTTGTTCATCAATGTCTTTACCATCTAACTTACTTCTGTATTCAATATCATCTATTTCTGCATCAGTTAAATTTTTGTAATATGATTTTTTATCTTTTTTAGTAGACAAATCTGCAAACAATCTTTTACCTGTAATTGTACTTCTACCGTAGTTATGTAAATCTTCTAAATTTTTAATAGATGTATTTTTTAATTGTCTGTTAGTTAGTTTAAATCCACCATAGGAAAATGCACCACCAAATACTGTACCAAATCCAAAACCTGCCGCAGTAGAAAATGCCATTTGTTTTAATGAAAATTCATCTTGCACACCTGTGTTTATTGCAGTGTTTTGTAACATAGCATCTTGACCTGTTGCAATACCTGCACCAATAAAGCCTTCATACAATGCACCTTTCTTAATAGCATTTCCCATAGCCGCTTGTTGTGCTTCTTTTTGTGCTTGTTGTATAACTCTTTTAGATACTTCTTTGGCTATCTTACCTTTAAGTGCTTCTTTTAATGCTTGTTTATATGCTTGTTTTGCGGCTTGACCACCAATACCAAATCCAATTAAATTAACTGGGTCAAGTATCATAGCACCACCATTATCTATTAACCAGTCACCAAAACTTCTATTAGGGTCATTCCAAAATGAAGGTAGTTGTTCGTAAGTTTGTTGTATGTATGAAAACTGTTGTAGTCTATCAGCACTGTCAGTCATAGAATTTGCCATGTCCATACCCATAGACACAGAGTTATTGTTTCTCCATGACCTATCTTCATAAAAGTATTCTAACAAATCTGCATGAGACATGTTATTAAATTTATCTTCTTGACCTTCTCTATAACCATAGTATGACCTAAGAGTATTATAAAATTTTTCTGTTTGTATTTCTTCTAGTGCAGACTCAGCATTTTTTGCTTTTCTTAATCTTTTTTCTTCTTCTTCTTGTACATTAACTGTATTACCAAAAATTGTTATTTCTTGGTTTTCATTAGATTCTGCTTCTTTTAAAATACTATAATCTGTCATTTATTATTATCCTTGAGATGTTAGACCTTTTAATTTTTCTAATACATATTGATTATCTTTACCAACAGCTTCCGCAATAGGTGTTAAGATAGCATCTATATCTACATTGTTATCCATTAAATATTTCATAAATCTATCATTAAGCTCTATACCTGAAAATGCTTGAGGAAGAATACTATTAACTAATTGACTAATTTGTCTTTCTCTATCTTCTGCTTCTTCATCAGTAAATATATTTATTTTATCACCAATAGTTGATTCGTATGGTGTAAAGTTTTCAACACCTTGTTTAACAAGTTGTGTAATATTATCTACATTTTCTATATTAGTTTGAATAGTATTAGCTGTGTTAGTCTTATATTCTTGCTCTTCAAACTCTTTTTTTTCTTTCTTTTCTTCTGCTTCTTTAAATGGTATTAAAGTTTCTGGTTGTGGTACATTATCTGATTTATATGTTTCAATAACGTATTTACCTAACTCCATAATAAATACTCTACGTTCTGCATTAGTAGGTTTTCTACCATTCTCTTTTTCAAACCTGTCCTCGTAATCTAATATCTCATTTTCAATAAAATTGTTTGCAATAAATGTAGCAAACTTAGCATTAGGATTAGGTAAACCACTAGCATCAGGTTTAAATGATTCTTCTACTGCTTTTAATACTTTAGTTACATTATCTTTATAATTAGCGTTACTTGTAAATATAGGACTAGAACCTTCGTCTCTACCTTTAGTATATTGATTCCATCTAATATTAGCTGTACCTAATTCTGATTCAGGTATACCTCTAGCTAACATTTCTGTTATCATTTCATCATAAGATTCAAACTCACCTTTTACAATATCTATCATAAATTGTGAACTAACAGCAGGGTCATTGTTTACTGTTCTGTTCTTGTTAAAGAAATCTGTAAATGTTGCAATAAGTTGTAAATCACCAAATTGTATTAATTCTTTTTGTATTTCTTGTAATTGTATTTTAGATTTTTTTGAACCATCTTCATTAGGTGTCAGAGCTTTAGTAAATATTTCTTCTACTTTTTTACCTTTGAAATATGCTTCATCTGCCCTAGTTTGTTGTAATACAGCTCTTTTCTTAGCAACTAATTTAGCTTTAAGAGCATTAACTTCTGTAGATTTTCTATCATTTAATGTTCCTAAATCTGTACCATCTTCACCAGTACCCATGTTTAAATTCATAATAGTTTCTGCTCGTTCTATTTCTTCCATAGTTGTTGCAGTATCAATAATAGATTCTACATCAGATATAATTACAGATTGTAATTCTTTGTTAGTATATAATTTATTAGGTTTACTTCCACCGTCAGTGTTAGGTACATCTATATTTAATGCTTTCCAAGTATTAATATAATCTGATTCTAAATTTTCATCTGGTATAATAGACAACTGTACTTGACCTTCTTCTATTTTTTTCTTAGAAGCAAATGCACTTCTAACTTCTGCATCTTTTACAGCTTCATCTGCTCTATAAGTATTAAATACAGAAGCAAAACCTGTAGTAAATGAATTGTCTGCTTCATCAAAATTTGGTAAATATTTTTCGTAAAATGTGTTTAAATTATTATTTTCAAAATCATACTCGTTTTTGTTAGCTTCTATATTTTTAATTGTTTCTGCCGCTTTTACTTTACCTAAATGAAACTGTGTAGTTTTTTCTATAAATTTACCTGTTAAATCTGGGTGTTTACCTGCAAGTATTTCTGTTTGTATTTCTTCCATACTTTTACCAGAAGAATATAAAGATTGTATTTTATCAATAGCTTCATCTTTATCTTGGTCTATTTTTACATTTAATAATTTTTGACCTGTAAGAGCACTTTCTTGTAATTTTTTAGCTAACTCTAATCCTTCAGTTGTTCTTGCTGAAGATACATAACCCTCAAAACCAGAGCCCATGTATTTATTTTTTATTCTTGATTTATATTTTGCCATTATGTTTTCTTAGCCTTTACTGCTGTATCGTAGTTTATATATCCTTGTGCACCAGTTGTTGCTAGACCTAGTAACAATCCTGTTCTACTAGGCTCTACCACTGGTTCTAAACTATTATACACTTTAGACATGTTTGCGTATGCGTCAGTTGTTTGAGCGGCAAGTGTAATCATGTCACCTTTATAATCTCTATTTATTTCTGTATATTCAGAATTGTATAATGAACCTATATCTTGAACTATAGCTACACTATTACCTGCATTTAAGTTAAGTGCTTGTGCTAATTTCTTTTTAGATTCTTGTTTTGTTTTAAATTCTGCTACTGCTTTTTCTTGGTCAGCTTGTACTTTTTCTTGGTCTATTTTATTAATGTCACGCATGTAAGCTACGTTTGCGTTTTCTCTGGTTCTATCTTGAGAAGCACGTTTACTAGCGGCTAGAGCTTTTTGTTCTCTGTATTCTTGTACTTGACCAACAGCACTAATTGCTGTTAATGCTAGTTGGGCTTGTGGTACTCCGCACATCTATTTTATTTACCTCTTTCATCATTAATAAAAATGGCATTTTACCAATACCATAATCGTTTATTTTTTCTTTAGGTTCAAATCCTAAAAATTGTAACCATTTTAAACTTTTCCAATTTCGTTGGTCTACAAAATTGTATATGTATTCGTAGCCTTGACTCATTTGTGCTACCCAATACGGACATTCTTTTAAAAATTGTTTGGTATGTTTAAATAATTCTTCACTAGACAATAACCATGCAACACCATATTCAGGTAGTTGTGTAGGATTACTGCCAAACATTCCTATGACACCTTCTTTTTCTGTACCTATAATACTGTATATTTTTGCATTATCATAAGTAAAAGGTGTTACTAAAGCTCTTAACGGACTGTGTCCATCAGAAGCCATAATTTCTTCTCTGTCACCTTTTCTAATTTTAGGAGATAACTCCAACGCATCTGCTAATATAGCTTTACGTACATAATTTTCTTTAATCATTATATCCTTCTTGAACGTGAATGATAATAACCTTCAATCTCAGCATCAGCTATATACACTGGTAAATGAGAATTGCTTTTTATATCCATCACAAATTCTGTGTTTTTACATTGTACTGGAACTCTTAATGTTCCTGAACTAATAGCAGGTTGTCCTACAAGAGAAGAAGACGTACCTATAACATAACCATTCATTATAGTTGTAGACTTATCTCTGTTGTTAGGTGTTACTTCTACTTGAAAGAATCCACTATTCTCAAAGTTAAATGAGATGTTTCTAATCTGGTATCTTCCTGAAGTAACTGCTACCAATCCTCTGCCAGTATTTTCTCTGACATATTGTGTAGACAATCTGTAGACAGAACTGTATGGTACACCTATAAATAATGCGGTATGATTACCTTCTATAGTATATGTAGAGCCTGTTGTATTTGTGGCTGTATAATTAGCACCATTTGTTTTATCTACTGCTATTAATCCTGTTCTTGCACCATATGGTGAAGTAAATGTTGTTTTATCAGTTGCACTATCATACGTGCCTGTAACTGAAGTTTTCATATCCAAGTACACACCATGTCCTAATGTTGTGTCTTTTAAATTTCTTAAATCTATTTTAAATAATTTTGTATTTGTTCCTTCTGCCGCCATAACATACAAGAAACTTTCTAATGACATAGCACCTAATATTTTAACACCACTAAACTCCCACTTAGCCCACGCTGTTTGTACTTTTTCACCTCTGTCAAAGAAATATTTATATATAAACATTGTATCTGCATTAGTTGGAGCTACTGCTGTACCTGATGTATAAGGTGCAGTTTGTGAGTCTGCTGTGTCAGAACAAAGCACAACCAAAGTATCTTCTGTAGTATTACTAACAATTTGAAAAGCGTTAGTTGGTATAAGACTTTGTACTGAAACTGTAATATCTAATCCATCATTTGTTAATGTATCATCATCTGCAAAGTATTCTCTAATTGCAGTATTATTATTTCTAGCTTGTGCAAAGTATGCAAACTTACCTGCTGATACAGGTTGCACTGTGTCATCATGTTCAAATGAAGATACTTCATTAAGTATAGCTGTAGTAGGCGATATAGTATCTCCTGCACTATCTAATTTATATTGTGCTGTATCAGAAAATAAAAGTAAAGACTCATTAAATCCTACAGAGTTTTTAAGTGTATTTACTTGTGTTCCTGATGCCGCAATATCAATAGGGTCAGTATCTAAAACTTGTGTTGTTGTAGTTTGAAAGTAATTAAAGAAACTAGCATTTTCTGTTAATACTAAATTTTCACCAGACATTATACCTAATCTATTTTTGTAAAATGTAAGGTTATTTATTTTCTTACCTACAAAACTAGGGTCAGCATTTGTGTCACTATCTCCACATGTTCTATCATCAAAATCTAATTGTTTAAATGTAAACGTACCATTATTATTATTTACTAATGCGTGTGGCATAGTAGAGTTATCTAAACCTACAGATGTTGCAGGTGCAATAGTTTCATTCCATACACCATTACCTTGAAATGCAACATAGTAATCAGACAAAGTATCACCTTCGTCACCTGTTACTTTTAGTATAACTCCAAGTTTACCATAATAAGGTAAGTCACTAAAATCTTGTATTTTATCTCTTATAGCATACATGGCTGTGTTACCAGAACCATCTGCTGTACTTACAGTATAGTTTGCATTACCGTCAGTAGGTTTTCCGTAGATAACTGAGTCAAAACTTTCAAATGTAAAATGAGAAGTAAACCCAGAATAATTAGCTAAACCTTGTGAAGTAGATTGTGTAGCTCCTGTATCTGTTCTAACAACTTTAAAACCAATACCATCTGCTGAACTATCCCAATGTGTGCTAGATGTACCATTTAATAATATATCTTTAATTTTGTTTGTATCTCTAAACTTACTATCTGTAGAAGCATCATTACCAGTAGGTAATTGAAATTGTACCTCTAACTCTTGTGCCATGTTAGGGTGTTTTAATGCTACTTTATATTCTCTACCGTAATTTGTTAATTTAACATTTATTAAAAACTCTTCTACTTTAGCCGCAGTTGTTGTAGAGTCTGCCGCTACTGTTGTTGCTGTGTTTGCAATAAATGTAAAATCTGCAATGTTTACTAATTTAAAATTTTCTTTAGGATTTGTAGAAGTAAGATAACTTGCACCACTTTGTATTGTTACAGTTTTTTCATTACCTGCTAAATCCCATACTTTTACACCACCATTATAAAATGCTACAATGTATTGATTGTTTTCATCTCTTT
>VTLG01007232.1_pt1 | contig 15457 bp, 12 predicted proteins | sample 4694571 | NCBI WGS metagenome assembly VTLG01 (sample SAMN12604809, study PRJNA352737) | marine metagenome | biome: ENVO:00000447; feature: ENVO:00000209|ENVO:00000569|ENVO:01000036; material: ENVO:00002151; isolation source: viral sequences binned using virsorter ...
CAGCAGAGGAGATTGCATTTTCAAGGAAGATAAACAATCTACGAACGTTTATTCTATCAAATGCTGATGCTTTTCCAAGTCCTGTCTTATCACCAAAGAGAATTATTCCTCCACCAGGTGAGAAGATGATTGGGTTTATTCTATTAGAATACAATTTATCTCTTTGTGTTTGAGATGGATTGTATGTTAATTTAACTGCGTTAAGTATTGCACCTCTTGCAGTTCCCGCTGGTGAGAACCAAGGGAAGTTGTTAATATCGTTTCTTGCACATAATCCTGCAATGTCTCCATTCATTGGAACATATCGGAAAGTATCTGCAAATCTGTCATACATGTACTTGTATGTACTATCAAAAACTGCAAATGATGAAGATGAAACAGGAGCAAAGAAACTAATTACATTATCTGTAATTTGATTTGCATCAAATACCACTACAGAACCTGCACTACCATCACTGAGGAATGAACCTCTGTTAGGTGATACAAATGCAACTGCATCCTTTCTTATCTCTGCAACAGAGATGATTTTATTTGCAAGTGATTGGCAAACTTCTTTTTGATGATTTGCAGAACCCATTAAAATAAAGTCTGCTGAGTTTAAGTTATCATCCTCAAAGAGTTGATAACCTCCCGCAAGTCCTGCTAATGTAACTTGGAATGCACCAGCTGCAGTTTCATCTGTTCCACCATCGTAATTTTTACCACCAGTTAATGAAAGTGTCGTTACACCTATACCAGCAAATCGAATACCTTGTGCATTCTGATCCCATCCTGTATCAGCGGAAAGTGCAAAGTTGGCAGTACCTATGCCTAATGATGTTGTTACAATACCTGCAGGTGCACCACCAGCAAATATATTTTCTGAATTATTATAAACATACTTTCTCCAGTATGATGGTGATCCTAATGAATACAAACCATCCTTTGCCTTAGAAAGTGCTAAATGTTTTTCTAAAATTGTACCTGCATTACCAGTTACTTCACCAGTATCATCAATTACAACTACATGAACTTCATCAAACCTTGAGTTACGTGCTTCAGCAAATGATGATGTACCAGGACGATCTGCAATGTTATTCCAATTAATTGTTGAGTTTGTTAATTGTATAGACTGTTGATCAAACCAATCTGCATTTCCTGATGGAGATCCAGTTCCTGTTATAATTCCACTGTTATTGTGAACTGTAACTGCAGTATTACCAAACTTATAAATTCCATTTGGTTGATAAGAAACCTCTGTTGAAACACCAGCTGCACTTCCTGATGTATCTACTGACTCTAATATCTTAACAGATACCTTTTTATTTGTTGTATCAACTTGAGTGACAATGCCTTTAAAGTATCCAGTCAATAATGATGTTGAACCAGATCCTGCAATTACAGTATTTGGGGGTATTGTTTGAGTAATACCAGAACCAACTTGTATATTTGAAGGTAAGGAACCAAATGTTAATACTTGATCTGCTAAGTCATCAATTATGGCAACCTTTAAGTTATTTGCCCATGAACCAGGGTTTCTAGCAGCAACTGTAACACCTGTTATAGTTGATCCATCATATCCCAGATCATTATAATGTTCTGTACTTTTTATCTTTATGCTTCCAGCAGTTCCCGAAAAAGCATTCTTTAAATCATCATCATCTGCTCTAACGACCCTTAGTGGTCCTCCATAAGCAAGATAAGATGATGCAACCATCCAATACTCATAGTGCTTGTCAGCAGAGTATGGTTTTCCAAAATTGTCTAGTAAATCTTGTTCTGTCTCCACCAAAATTGGAAGGTCAACTGCTCCTTTGGCAAATGGTCCAACAAGAGCACCAACTTTGTCCGATGCTGTGTCTACACGACCAACGGTTAAGTCAACTTCTCTAACTACAATTCCAGGAGATGCTAAATTTAGTGGCATCTTTATTCTCCGAATCTCAGATTATTTCTGAAATTATTTATTAAAATATCCTTTTTCATGTAGTCTACATGTATTATAATGCACCATCCCAGAAGGTATCACCTATTGGTTGCATGTTTCTTGATATAAAATATAACCCTACGTTACATGCAAACCAATTAATATTAATTATCCAAGCCTGTCTCCAAAGATATTTTCTATTAGACTCTACTATGTAAATATTTCTCTCATTATCTGTCCTTTTTACAAACTGCTCCAATACTAATGCAATTACGAAACCAACTGCATATATGTAAAAAATAAAATTTAAAAAACTAGAACTGAAAAGTAAAGCTGAAATCATCTATAATCCCACATGTAAGAACGATCACCGTATTCATCAGTATGCCATACATCACCGTCTTTGTCAACAAAGGTTGAGTCTTCTAATCCAGTTTCAATAAAACCAAATGGTGCCATGTCCTGTTCAATTTGGTTCTTTTGCTCTTCATATATCCTCTTTCTTATATCATTATCAGTCATTTCTTTGAAATAATCTTGCTGGACTAACCATGCAAATATAACCAAACACATAGCCAAGTCATCATTACACCCCTCTTCTGCTTCAAATGAGTTGTGTTTTTGTGCAAATGTAGTCAATTCTGATATAATTTCATAGTCACAAGTAAGTAGTTTATGATCTTCAATCAGTGTTTTCAGGTTACTGCAACCGAGTTTTTTAACTGCTGCAGTGGTTCTAACACCTAACTGAGTTTTCTTTCCTGAAAACCCTTGACCCACTATTTGACCATTTCGACCTCTCATCGACGCCATAAGTAAGTTTTCATACTCTAAATCATATTGAAGTATGCTGGCAACCTGATCTCCGATGTCATTTACTTCAACTAATATGTAAGCATTATTATATCCTTTTGCAACATCAAGTATGATATTTGGAAATAACATTGGTTTAACTTCGTTATTTCGATATTTTGCTACTACCTTGTAGGGAAACTGAGTAACATCAAATACTATGAATGCAGAGTAATCATTTCCAAGTCCTCTTGCTACGTCAACTGTAACTATGTAATTATGTTCTTTTTCAGGTTTTTCGTAAATATCAAGACCTGCATTCTTAGTGAGTGGTGTCTCATATACCATATTTCTCAATATGGATGGTGCAATCAAAGTATTGATTGATCCTAAGAACTCACATTCAAACTCAACTTTGAATTGTTGCTCTGATGTGTTTGCTATTGTTTGCTCTCTCCAGACATCATCTCTACCTGGTACTTCACTCCAATGAACATCTGTTGGAATATATTCATTCTTTCCTCTCTCTGCATCGTGCCAATACCTATAAAAATGGTTCATCCCGTGAGGGGTAGAAACCATTATGACTTTGGTGTTTTTACCAGAAGTGATAGTAGGATATACTGAGGCAAAGAATGACTCAGCAATATGATTAGGCACAAAGGCAAACTCGTCCAGAAAAAGAATGTTGAAAGACATACCTCTGACTGCACTAGCAGAGGTAGACGCAGCCAAGATTTTAGATCCATTTTCTAACTCCAGTGATCCTTTATTCCAAGATATTATACCCTGTTGCATCCATTTAGGCAAGTTCTCATATGCAGTCTGTAATCTACCTAATAAATCACGGGCAGTTGCTGCTTTGTTTGCAAGGATACCAATGTTTGTACTATCATTGAAAACAGCATAATGTAAAAGATATGATACAGATGTAGTAGATTTACCCGTCTGCCGAGGCATCTTACATATGTTGAAACGGTTTTCATGAAATCTTTTAATTAAAGTTTCTTGGAAAGAGTAAGGATGAAATTGAGTTAATCCTTCATCTAGAGAGACAATCTTAATATAATTTTTTGCAAAATAAACAGGATCATTCTTACATTTGATAAATTCAATGACCTGCTCCTCTGTAAATTCATGAGGAGTGTTTGCTTTTTTTAAATTAGGATTACCAAGGTATACATTATCATTCATAACTTATCAGCAGTTCCAGGCTCTTAATGACTTATTAATTCTTGAGTCTGGATCTCTTGCAGTTTTTGCACTTGTAAGTTTCTTCTTCATACCTTTCATTCTAGCACAAAATGACTTTCTTCTCTTATTACCTTTCTTTTTACTAGGTGCTTTTAAATCAGAACCAGGATTTTCTCTTTCATAAGACTTACGACCCTTCTCATTCAATCCTCCTGAAGGGTTCTTACCAGACTTTTTTGTCCAAGCAGCTCCCTCTTCAATTTCAGATCTCCAGTCTGAGAACTCCTCTTTCTTGACACAGTTATTATATGTTTTACCAAACATCTTCTTAGTGCCTTTCTTTTCATATCCCTTCCAACACTTTTGACCTTCTCCTAGTTCAACTGACTCTGATTTATTACCCCAGTTAGCAGCACCTACTTTACGACACTTAACTAATGCACCTGATGCATATGCACTTGGCCAGACAGAGTATCTTGATTTTACTTTATGATAGCAAGCATCTTTTGTACCACTACCCTTACCTTTTTTATCTTTTGCTTCTCCTAAAACTATCTCATCACCAACTTCTACATTATATTCAGTGAACCAACCACGATTTGCTTCGATTGCAAATAATACTTCACCATCAGATGATACAGGTAAACTACTATATGGTGTTAGTTCCTTAATACTTTCAATAGTCCCATCTTCTTTTACAAAAGCAACATCAAGAGGAATACGAGTATTTTTCATGTGAAAGGAGTATTGTCCTACTTCCTCAAATATAAAAAGCATTCCTTTATGAATATCTAAACTCTCACGAAACATAAGACCTAATTTAAAGTCTCCATCACTCTTTGGTATTTCAACTTCTAATGGTAGATCAATATATCCTTCACTTGTTGTAGTAGTATGTTGCTCGTCAGGTGTATTTGATGTAAGATTTTTCTTAAGTTGTTTCTTGGAAATCTTTGGTCCTCCTATTGGATCACCATATTCATCTCTTTTCATGTCTTCCTTTAATCTATCCTTGAGTGGTTTATAATTTTTAGGTAATTGTCTGGGTCCTTCCTTTTTTTCAATCTTTGCTCTAACAAGTTTACCTGATTTTACATCTTTTTCGTGATCAAGTACACTACTACCACCCATTCCAGAACGGGTTCCTACGTAACCTTCTTTCATTTTCTTTTTTTTGTCAGTTGCAACATAAGTTGGTTTTGCAGCACCAGATTTTGCTTGTTGACCAGGATCTGCTTTCTTCTTTCTTCTTGATGCAGAGAGTCTTTCTGCTTTTGTCATACTTGCTCTCTTTGATGATGATACACATTTTGGTGTGCCCTCACCTTTCTCATCACTCGCACAAGTTCCTCCAGTAACGACATTCACCCAACCAGGTTTGCCATCTTTGGATTTTGATCCTTTGAACCACTTATGAAGTGAACCCTCTTTCACTGATTGCTGAAATGCTTTCTTAACTTCAGACACTCCAATAACATCAATTACTTCTGCAAAGGTTTCTCCTTTTGAATCTTCAATAGTAACAGAATTACTCATTAGAACTAGAATTCTCTTTATTATTTAGTATTCCTTGCTTTAACATCTTTGAGAGTTCGGATGTTGAACCTACAAAGAGTGCGTTGTTAGTTACATTATTAGTTGTTTGTTTCTTATCTTCGTCTACTTCTTTAACTTTCTTTTGAAGATCCATTAACTTATCAGTCGTATCTGCAACTGATTTTATAATTTGACCTGCGACTTCATATGCTCTGGCACTACCACCTTCACCTGCAACTTCTAAAACACCATTAAGTGCTTCCTGACCTTTTTCGACTAACGAATATAAATTTGCACGAGTATAATCATAGTCCTTTTTAACGTCATCCTTAGTAGATTCCACCTTTTGTGGTTTACTTGTAGGAGTGACATCAATCGCACTACTTGTATTTAATGCTTTATCAATTGAATCATAGTTAGTCATAGTATTCATCCAATATCTTTCTGTTGTGTTGGACTATATGTTCTAGAATCTTGTAATACATCAAGACTACCATTAAATCCAAAGTCATCATCAGGTTCAACAAGTAAATCGTCAGCTGCTGTTAATACATCAATTGATGCTGGTGCAACATGTGTTGTAGCAGTGCTTTGATATCCTCTGAATACTGTAATTGTATTCGCATCAACGATTTCTTTGATCTTCATTATTTCTTTATCTATAATAATTCTCATACCAGTAGATAAAGCAGAAGTATTAGAGACATCAAATCTTGTCTTAGTTTTATTCAAATCTGTCTTCAATTCAGCAGTATTATCATCATTATAATCCCTAAGTGCTTGAGGAGTTGCAGTGTATCTTAACTCTCTTCTTGCATTCTCAGTATCAACAGATGCATGATAATCCACTTGAACTTTCTTGATAAGACCTTCACTAGAATCAGATACAGGACCGAAGAGATATGTCTTAGCAGTAAAGTTTAAAGTGTATATTAATGCTCTCCTTGTTGCAAAATCTCCTTCATAATCATCTTGAAATGATATGTTATCTAATACAATTGGAATATCTCTTTTCTCTCCAATCACATTTACAAGATCTACAGTTACATTAAATGATGGTTGAAAATATGGTAATATTTGTTCTACAATCTGTAATGCATCATCATTCAATTTCACAAGAATATTTAATTCAAATCCGAGATTGTATGGAACTGGCATAAAAACTTTTCTAAGTTTGCCACCATCAGATGCTTTAAATGTTTGTGTTATTCCACCTTTTCTTGTTGCATCATATGCAATATTAGTTGTTTCAAATGACATTCTTGGTAATGTAATCTGAACAGCACGATTTAAATCTGGTTGTTGTTCTAATCTTGCTAGGAACTTTTGCATTGGTCCGTAAGCAAGAGGAACTCTCATATCACTTGTTTCTTTTCCTGCACCATCTCGATGACGTATATGAATGTCATTAAAAATTGTACCAAAAGCAATTATGGTTTTTCTGAGTATTTCGTGATAATAGTATGTGCCTAACATTAGAATGTACCGAATGGATTACCTTCTGAGAAATCAATTATATCATCTGCTTCAGATTCGATGATTTCATTTGATTCAAAGGTTGTGTCTTGATTTTCTTGACTAAAGAAATCTAAAGCATAATTTGAGAATACTGTAGATCCAAAGGAAATAGAGGTTGTAACACCAGTAGTATTTAACGATACAACACTTATGTTGATTGTACCTGCACCAATACTTGTAACAGTTGCACCAGTACCTATAACAATCGTTTGTCCAAATTTAACTTGATCTAATTCTTGATTTAAACTAATATTGGATGTGTTAATACCAGTTATTAAAGTAGTGGTTACACCAATAGTTCCTGATATAATTGAGTCTGACTTAAAGAATAATGATTCAGTTGCTTGAATAATTTCACCAGGTAGGAATGCTTTTGTAGTTGTTCCTATACCAACGTTTGATATTTTAAGTATCTTAGTATCAGTATCCCATTCTTTAACTCTTGCTTCAACACCAGAAGAAAGACCTTTAACGACTTCTCCTCGTGTAAAGTTACCAACACCATTGATTAATGATGGATTTGCAATTGTTATTGTTGGTGCAACAGTATATCCAACACCTGCATTTCTAAGTCTAATATCAGATATTGTATTATCTGCAAGAAGATTAACATCCGCAACAGCTGGTATTGTATTATTTCCTGTAATTGTTACAATTGGTTTTGATCCATATCCAATACCATTATTTGTAATAGTAAAGTCAACAATACCAAAGTTTGTTAGTTCAACTGCAGCAGTTGCTGCTGCACCTACCCCACCACCACCTCTTATAGACACTAATGGTGCCTCTGTATAACCTATACCAGCATGTGTTAGTTCAATTCTTTCTATTGAAAATACTCCACCCCTTGTTGTGGTTATTGCAACAGCAGTTGCATTTACATTACCTGCAGCAAATGGAGCAGTAGAAATGGCAACAGTAGGAGTGCTTGTATATCCACTACCATCATCATTTAGTACAATTTGACGAATATATCCTTTATTAATGGTGCTCAGTAATGTATTAGCAGTTGCAGTAGCACCAATTCCTATTAATTGAAGTGTGGATATGTAACCTATATCCTCAAGTTGTGAGTCAATCTCTTCAATATCAGTATCAAATACCTCATCCTCATATTCAAAGAGTTCACATTTAAGTTGATATACATAATTCTTTCCTAATTGATAGAAAGGTTCCTCATGTTCTACAAATTTAACTTCAAACAATCTTGATCCAAGGGGGAAAAATATAACATCACCCTCACGAGGTCTTGTTGCTAAATCATAATCTTCATCTGCACTTAAAAATGGTGATATAAAATCTTCAAATCTTTCCTTTGATATTGTAAGTGTAAGTTCATCTCTCAAACTTACACCAAATTTTGTCATGATGTCTCCTTGACCACCATATCCCTCATATGTATTTACATACGCTTCTAATAAAAAATTATCATCAAAAGCAGATGATTGTACTTCTTTTATTATTGTTTGTTTTCTTACAAATTTTCTTGGAATATAAGTGACTTCAACACCATAAATTTGAAGTTGTTCATTTATTAAACTTTGAACAAGTCTTTGCTCACTCTGAGATCCTTGTAGAAAAAAGGGATTTAAAGCCATCTATCATTACCCTATAAAATCAAGAGGAGGTAACTCATATTCGAGCATCATCTTCTCTTTAATTCTTTCTAAATCTCTTTCTGCATCGTCATATATTTCTCTACCATTAAGTTCTAAACCACCTGGTAATTTAACTCCTCTAAACTTAATAAGATTTTGTCCCCATTGTCTTTTTATCAATGCAGTTAGATAAAGTTTGACAAAGTAATCGTTATAAACCTGATTAAATGACTCAGGATCTAATGCTCTATGACAATCTAAAATTAAGAAGTTACCTGCTAATTGTGCACCCCAATCAATATCCATGTATAATCTATCTTGCCTTTGATTAAATCTAACTTGTGCTTCAGGGGTAAGTAAGAAATCAATATCTTCAAGACGAGTTTTTGTCATACTATATTGAAGAAGTTCAACAGAGTTAAAATAATACAAATCATTTAGAAATAACTGATATTTAATACTAAACATGCTACCAGATATTGAACTGGTATCAAATTTAAATATCTTGTTCACACCTACAATAGATTCAGGTATTTGTAAAAAATTTGAGTTTTCGTAAAATGTTGTTGTGGTTGTTCCATAACCAGGTATATTTGTTGATGTTGCTGTGGTAGTTACTATACCTACACCTGTTTTGCTATTAATAGTGGTTTCACCAGGAACATCTACTCCCATTCCCCTATCAATATCACCTTGTGTAATTTCATACTTAAGATACATTCTTTCAACACCATCAAAGTGTCTTTCGTTAAAAAGTTGTATTGCATCATCAACTAAATCATCGACTTGATCGTCATCAACGTTTATCTCCAATACAGGAGCACCCAACTTCCTAAAACAGTAGTCTATTAATTGTTGTCTAGTTGTTGGTTTTGCCATCTTCTTCTTCTATTTCTGCTAATAGATTTTCGTATTTTTCTTGAAATTCAAGTTTTTCTGCCATCAATTCTTTTTGTGCATCTAAATGATCTTGAACAATCGTTTGTAATTTTGCTTCAAGAAGAATATTTTGGTTTGTTAATGTAGAAATCTTTTGGTTATAAATTTTAATCAAAGCATTCACATCAACATCATTAGTTTGTGTCATAGTTTAAAAAGTCCCGCCATCGAGAGTATCTGTCCATTTTGGTATGCCAGCGGCATTAGTAGTAAGTACAAAGTTTGAAGTACTTATACCAGCAGCAGTGCCAGCAGCACCAACTTGCTTACCTGTTGTATCAAAGTAAACAATACCATTTCCAGTGGTATCATAACCACCAGTCTGGAAGTATATATCTGCTACGTCCAATGCACCTCTTGTACCAGATACTGTGTCACCTGTTATGGTAGCATCAGGTATAAAAGTAAATGATCTTGCAGGTGCATTACTATTTGTGTTTGTATCGGCATCAATATATCCAAAGAAACCTTGTTTATTGTTACCAGCTCCTGAACTTGTATTATATGTGAATGCCACACCACGATCAGTATTAGTGTCAACGTTTGCAGTAACTTCTAATTGAGTTGTGGTAGCAATACCCCCAACTTGAACAGCATTAGTAATTGTGACTAATGCCTCATCTAAATCATATGTTGAGATTGTAGTTCCACTTGCTATGTTTGTTCCAGTAATACCATCTCCTGTATTAATACCTGCGGTTGTATCCAGTTTGATTGTACTGACACCAGCAACTGCTGTCATCATCACAGTTCTTGTACTTGTTGTGACACCTAAGTTAATTATCGCATCATTTAAGTTTACGGTAAATGAATCAACTGTCGTGGTCGTACCATCAACTTGTAAGTCACCTTTAACAATGACTGTACCTTCGTTACTTAAACCATCTGGATATGGGTCAATGTATAGAGTATTTCCAGTGTTAGGTAAAGATGAAATTACATTTGAAGAAATACCAACACCACCTACTCTTGCATCCAAAGCATGAAGAACACCACCTGTTTGATGAATATCACTTTCAAAAGTTGATATACCTGTAACCCTCAAGTTACGAAGAGTCATTTCATCAACAAATAAATCATCGGCAATATGTAAATCACCACCTATGAATAAGTCACTAATAAATGTACCAATACCTGTAAATGTAGAAACACCAGTTACTCCTAGATTTCCACCTATATTAACACTCTTCTCTATACCGACTCCACCTTCGACTGTAAGGGCACCTGTGTCTTTATTGTGTGAATCAGTCACATCTGCCATTACAACTGCTACACCGTTCTCATAGACCCAATCAGCACCTGTTACGTTTATTCTATTATCCCCATCTTCATCATATTCTATCTTAGCATCTTTACTATCACCAAAAGTTAAAAATGTATCATCAGGTATGATTACTTCACCTGTTCCATTAGGTGATATGAATAAATCTCCGTCAGTATTGGTGGTTGAAAGTACATTTGCATCTAATCTTAAATTATCTACATTCCATTGATCTACTTTTCTATTCTGGTCAAGAATAGCAACAAAACCATTTGATGCAGTTGATGCATTAGCACCACTCGCAACCGAACCAGCTGTATTACTTAGTAAGTCTGTAAAATATCTACCACCAACTACCTGTGGATTACCTGAATTATCTCCAACAAATAACCTATCACCTTTATTACCTTGCGTACCACTTCCACTCAGTGTTACACCAACCTCACCGAAATTTAAGGATGACGGTGCAGTCGTTCCAGTCGATCTTTTTACTCTTATAATACTTGCCATCTCTAGAAGTTACCTCCGTTTATGTCCAAATTCTGTGTTATACCTGGAGTTAACTCCAAAGTTCCAGTCCACTGGCCAGTGGTGCTGTTGTACACTAAAACCATACCATTCTGTGGATTACTGGCGTTCACATCACTTAGTTCACCAATAGTTCCTGCTGAAGCACCTGCTAATGAGGACGTAACTTTAATGGCATTTTTTTGACCAACTCTTACTTTAATGTCTGCCATTATTTCGTAACTCCTTCTCTAACTAAAACTGCACCTTCTAAAACTCTTGTTACTTCACCAGATGTGTCTGTAATAAGAACATCGTACATAAATCTACCAGGTTTTAATGAAGCAGTTTGAGATGTTGTAAGACCAACTCTAATCTTTCCACCAGTTGCATTTATAATTGAAGTTGTGAAATCAGTTGCTGTGCTACTGCCAGGATGCTTTCGCATCTGTGCAGCTGCAGTAAAACCAGTCAAATCTGTAGCAGAATTTGTGTCTGCACTTTCCAAAGTAAAAATTTGAGAAAATGTAGTTCCAGTATTAACAGTTAGATTACTAACATAAACTGCCATTTAAAAACAATATCAGGATCTAAGATATATTTATATTTAATATAACCCGTCTATTTTTCTACAATCAATCTGAGTAAATTTTTAATTTCTTCAATATCCTTTTTCATAGTATCTATCTCTTCTTTTTGAGTTAATTTTAGTTTTCTTGTTTTTTTATACTGAGAAAATCCGTGACTATCGGTGTTTATGATAGCCCCAGATTTTTCATCTCTGTATAAATTTTTGTGCCCTTCAACTGGTATCATGCTAATGCTAGTGTTCTGAAATCTTTAAATCTAGGTGCAAGTGCTTCATTTGTTCCACTACTTACAATTTTAATTTTAAATCCAGTAAATTCATCTAAATCATCAGCACTAAATTGATACTCTTTAAATTGATCTGCAGTACTTGGTGAAACAAAAGCATCTGGTTTACCACTATTCTTGGCAGGATCAATTACCTGATCACCAAAACCATCTCCATCAGTATCATTCAGATTATCAAAACCAGGAAATAGTTCGTATGCTAATTCAGTTTCACTTCCATCTTCTCTAAACAATTGATAAAGAACCCTGAAGTCTGCAGATGAATCACGATAAGCAGCAACTAATACTTTTAATGATGTTGCAGGATTTTTAAGATCTACTCGATTACTTATATAAACTGCAGCATGAGGATCACCAGTTGTTGCATTAGACCTACCATCTTTCACATAATCATCTATTGGTCTATTAAGTCTTGATCTTCCATATAATATAGTAGCAGTTGAAATATCCAAAACTGGAGATAAATTAGGATCATTAGTCTGCATCCTAATACCTAAAGTGAATGAACGATTTAATGGTAATCCAGTCAATCTTGTATTTTCATTAACTCTTGAACAAACCATCCTTGGTGTGTTTAATTCATTTGGTACATTAAGAGTTATTGGTTCATAACCTTGATCAATGAATGGAACTTCTGCACCACCAGCACTTGTACCTGAAACTGTTCTAACTTGTGCTGTTATTGTGGTAGCCTCAGTTGGTGTCAAAACACTAAACTCAGGTAAAATTGCATTAAATTGATAATTTTGTGATGCAAAAATGTCTTCCCCACCAACATTTTGTTCTTTTGTAAAACTTACTTGACTATCACCATTTGATAAAGAACCTCTATCAATTTCAAGATAGTAAGAATCAATATCTCTATCATTACTCAAAGCAGTAATATTAGTCATATTATGATCTTTATTAATGTTTCTTAAATCAACACCATTTAATTCATACTTATATGCAATATCACCCACCTCATGTGTTCTAACAATAGTTCCATCAACACCTCTTGTTCCAATTCCTAATTGATTTGGTGCTGTAATACTATTATAGAAAATAATTTCATTGTTTATCTTAACATATCCTTGTGCGGTAGATATACCATTAAATGAGGCAAATGGAGTTGTATTTGCAACTGATATTACTTGATCACTAACATCTAAGAAATCGTCAAGAAGAATAGGAGCAGTATCAGGTTCAACGTTTGCAAGAGTAACTACGTTGGTATCGGCTTGCATACCATGATTATATTGCTGAATTTCAACTATATTACCAGCATACTTATCATCATAAGTCGCAGATGATGTAATTGTTGTACTACCATATGAAGTTGCAGTTGCACCTTCATAAACTACAATTGGTTGACCTGTTGTAAATTCTTCACCCTGAACATTATTCAAGTATAATGTTCCTACACCATTTGTTGCTGAGACCACTAATCGTGCCTCAGAACCCTTTGTGACAGCACTTGTTGTTATACCTAGAACATCCCCAACAGCATATCCATTACCACCTGTGTTGCTTGTAATAGATGCTGATGATACTTGACCAGAAGCATTTGTGGCAATCGTTGCAGTTGCTCCTGATCCATTACCCGTAATTGCATATAATGAGACACCATTATATGTTTGACTTGCTACAAAACCTGTTCCAAGATTACTTACTCCAAGAGATTGTGCTGGTCCACCAACTCTTTCAATATATCCCTGAATTGGATTTCCTGCTGTGGCATCACTTACCTGAACACCAAGAGACATTTTTGCAATTGATGATGCGTGTGTTGTAGTTGTAATACCAACTTTTAATTTTCTTGGTAATGTTCTAATTGCATTAGGAAGTAATCTTTCAATAATTCCAGAGTTTGTTTCTAACTTAGGATTATAGAAGAATGCAGTTCCTGCAGTGGTTGAGAATTGTGCTTTGCGTAATTTGAATTTAAGGTCTTCAAACTGGCTAGGTGTCCAAATAGTACCATTCTGTGATTTAAATAAACTACCACCAACATATTGACGAGTCACAACAACTGCTTCAGCATCAGGTAAACTCTGTGTATTAACAGTTCTCTCACCCATCTGAGCAATCCACGCTTCATAAAGATTTGTTGTAGGTGCTAACAATACAATTGCATATTCAGTTTCTGGTTCTAGAGGAACAGGGGAAGGGAATTTTACTCTTGTTGGTATCTCAGCATTAGATGATATATTAATATCACCTGGATTGAGAACAGCACGAGCATAATCTTGAACAAGTATATTTGTTGGAAGACCCAACTCCATAGTTCTTATTTCAACTGTTAACTTTTGTTCTGGATCTTTACTACCAAAGAATAAATCAACAGCTGTTAAGAAAGCACCACTCTCATCAGTTGTAAATGATTGAGCAAGAGGATCAAAGAACCTTCTTCTTCGTCTGACAGTTTGAACAATAGTAGTTGTAAATGTATCTATTCTACCTTCTGTTCGATAATTAGTTTCACCAGAACTTATTAATAAACTACCAGGTAATGGTTCTGCATTCTCTGAACTTGATGTTAATTTAAATGTACTATTTCCTGTTCTAAATCTTAATGGTGGTGGTGGAGTTGTTAATGGATCCCTAAAGAAGAATGATCCGTAAAGATCTCCATATGTATCAGCAACTAATCTTACATTTGATACACTTGCTTGTGCACCACTACTCTGTCCTAATAAAGTTACATTACTTGTAGGAATATATCCATAAAATCTTCCCTGCGCTTCATCTGCCATTGACAATACATCAATGTTTAAAACAGTTGTTGATGCAGAATAAGCAGTTCCTAAACTTAATGAAGTATCATAAGGATTTGCATTAAATGTCTCATTAGGTGAATTTATATCTCCCAATTTATGATCTGGTTGAGCAATTCTGAATATTGCAACAAGATTACTATTTTGATCATAAGCTTCTACAGTTTCACCTTTAGTAAATATTCCATTTGTCATGGATATTTCAAGTAGTTTTGGAACAATATCAATTCCACTAACACTATCAAAGAAAGGATAGAACCTAGCAACAGGTCTTAATCCATTAGCTGCAAAAGCAACGTTTCTTGACCTTATATGTGTATCAGGTTCTTGACTTGTTAATACTCGTTCAGTTGTTGTTGTAACCCTTCTTCTTCTTCTTCCACCAAACAAACCACCAAATATAGCACCAACTATACCAAAAACTGGAACTGTAGCTCTTAAAATCCCCTCTGCCAAACCACCAGCAATTGCTCCTACTAAACTGATTCGTCTTCTGGCTCCTCCAGTCACCCTTACAACACCACCATCAACTTCTATAGTTCTAACCCAACTATCAGAAAATGGTTTTAATTCA